>Ga0074195_1000347_pt1 | contig 98440 bp, 109 predicted proteins | sample EPASupsiteHSE623_FD_64525 | JGI IMG/M metagenome (GOLD analysis project Ga0074195, IMG submission 64525) | Bioremediated contaminated groundwater from EPA Superfund site, New Mexico - Sample HSE6-23 | ecosystem: Environmental > Aquatic > Deep subsurface > Groundwater > Contaminated ...
AGGGATTTAGGATTGATCTTTGAAACAACCAAAGGATCCCAAAGGGGGAGAGTCTGATAATTTGTAGGGGGAACAAACTTATCGGACTAAGATCCTAGGTGCATGAGATTTCATTGATTTATTTGATAGAACTGGAGGTTATCGTTCTTTAATAACAAAACGCCGGGTGATCCGGCGTTTTGTTATTGTTCTTTTATTTATTCATTACAGTTTTTACGATTTCCGTTGCACTTAAACCTCCTAAGCCTATCAGATCCTTGAACTTTCCCGATTCTCCAAACTTTGTCCAGCCGATCCTTTTAATTTTTACTGGAAAATTTTCAGAAAGCACTTCAGAAACAGCCGAGCCCAAACCTCCAAATATACTGTGATCTTCAACCGTAAAAACATTTTTCGTTTTCATTGCCGACTGAATGATGGTGCCTGAATCAATTGGCTTAATGGTGGGAATTGAAATGATCTCCGCAAACACCCCTTCAGCCTTTAGCAGTTCACTCGCCTCAAGCGCAAACGCTACCTGAGGCCCCGTAGCAATAATGGTAATATCTTTTCCATCCCGAAGAACTTGACCTTTCCCTAATTCGAAAATGGGTTTGTTTTCAATTAAGGGAGTTGGTTCTCGATACAATCGTAGATAAAAAGGGCCTTCTGAAGAAATTAAAAGAGGCAATGCCTCCCTTACTTCTTGGGCATCTGCAGGAAAAACAATTTTCATGTTAGCCAGGGCTCTCATATAGGCAATATCTTCAAGTGCATTTGCAGTTCCTCCATCAGGAGAATTACTTACACCTGCGTGTGAGCCCACAATTATGGCGTGTAAATTATTTTGACAGATTTGAACTCTAATATGGTCATATGCTCTGGTCATAAAACAAGCAAAAGCTCCAGCAACAGGAACATAGCCTTTTAATGCTAAACCTGCGGAAATACCAATCATGTTTGATTCGGCTACCCCCGTATCGATTAGCCTGTCTGGTAACTCTTCCTTTATTTTCATCATTCGCAAGCTTTCACCAACATCTGCCGTTAACGCAAAAACTTTTGGATTGATTTTCATTTCTTCAAATAAAGCTTCACCAAATGCCTGTCTTGTTGCTTCCAGTTTCATGATAGCTCCTCCATTAACTTTTTATATTCATCTTCCTTAATTCCGCTTCCATGCCAATGCAAGCTTCCTTCCATAAAAGAAACGCCCTTGCCTCTTATTGTATGTGAAATTATTGCAACTGGACCTTCAATAGTTTTGAGATTCTCTAATGCTCCAATTATTTCTTCAAAATTATGGCCATTCATTTCAATAATATTCCAACCAAATGCTTGATATTTTTGCGCTATCGGATTTAGGGTAGGCATAATTTCTTTTGTTGCTCCATCTATCTGATATTGATTTTCGTCTATTATTGCCACCAGATTATTCAATTTAAATTTTGGCGCGCTCATTATTGCTTCCCATGTCGATCCTTCTTCTTGTTCCCCATCGCTCATCATAACGTAAACTCGGTTGTCTTTGCCTTCATGCTTTAAAGCAATAGCAAGCCCAATGCCAACTGATAATCCTTGTCCAAGGCTTCCTGCTGTTGTTTCTATTCCCAACAAAGACCCTTTCTTGGGATGTCCCTGAGCTCCATAACCAAACTCTCTAAGATGATTTAATTCTTCCTCAGAAAAAAAACCGGCCTTGGCCAAAACAGCATAAAGAGCAGGGCAAGCGTGACCGTTACTTAATATGAAATAGTCTCTATCTTCCCATTCAGGCTTTTGGGGATCGTATTTAAGAAATCCTCCGAAGAATAACACCGTCAAAACATCCATAACGGAAAGAACTGAACCAGGATGACCAGAACCTGCATAAAAAATAGACGTAAGAGCAGACCGTTTTAACTCTTTAGATAACGCCTCTAAAACTTTCGGGTTATTTTCCACAAACGGTTGTATTAATGAGCTAATATTAACTCCAAAGAAGCATGTCGTCATTCCGTATTATCGTAAAAACCGTATTGATTGTTTCAAAACATTATTAAACAGAAAAAGAAGGAATTTTGTCTTTTAAGTAACTTATTAATTTTTAGATTCTTTTTTCAATAAAACTGGTATAATAATTGAGACAAAAACATGAAACCAAGAAAAAAAATAATACTGGTCTTAATTGCTTTTTTAACTTTTTTTTCTGTTGCGAAAGCACAAAATGACATCAAGCAGACAACGGCTAATTTTTTGCCGTTACCTGCCGTTCACATCACCGATGTTGTAATAAACCAACTGAATAACGAGAAGATTTCTGGCCTTCTTAAAGTAAGGAATTCTGAAAATGATGAACTGGGTGGACTTCATTATCAGGTTCTTTTAATGTCCCCTTCCATAGACTCTACCCAAAATTCTTCGCAAGAAAATTATTCAGTATTTGATTATTCAATCTCTCCTGAAGTATTCGCAATCCCAGGGAAAAGCGAAGGTGAAGTTCATTTTTCATACAATATTCCTAAGGTACCTGCTGGAAATTATGTGCTTAGGGCTCAAATCATCACCAATAAAGGAACTGAGCTTGGTTGGATCGATCATGAATTAAATTTCTCGCAAAATCCTTCAATACCATTTGTTTCGATCCTTTCAAAAGGAATTACAACAACTTCCGATAACGCCGTAACCCCCTGGGAAGGGATAAATACCAATCCTGACGAACAGATAATTTTGAGATATGAAGTAAAAAATGGTGGCCAAGAGAGTATTTCTTTAATTCCAGTTCTAAACGTTTGGGAATTTTCAAAAAATAGGAAAAACAGCGGATCATTTGATGGCCCTAAAATAACCGTCGCGCCAGGAAAATCTCTTGATCTTTCTTTTCCGGTTAAAGTTTCCTCAAAACCAGAAGCATATGTTGGAGAACTTCTTTTAAAAAACGAAAAAGGTGAACGATCTTCTAATGTCTTGACTTATCGCTGGGTTGTTAAAGGAGCATCAGCTGAAATTAATGTTATCAGGATAAGTCATCCTGCTTTTAAAAAAGATGACCTAATGGGAGTTACTGCCGAAATAGTAGGACCAGCTGACCAAGAAACTTTGATTAACGCCGCATTAGAAGTTTCAATTCTAAATAAAGATAAAGTTGTGGGATCCCAAAAAACAGATTTGTTTACCTTGAACAAAGAAATAAGAATCATCGAAACGGGAGTAAAGCTTAGCGAGGACGTAGATGACCCGCAAATCAGAACAAGAATTTTAGACTCTCAAGGCAATGTGCTTGAGGAAGATTCCTTTGGACTGGCAGTTAAAGGAAAAGGGAAAGCAAAATCGTCCAATGAATCTAAAAACATTTCTTCTTTTGGAAAAACTGTTAAATATATCGCGATTTTTTCGGTTGCTTTTTTCTTTATCGTTGGTCTTTTCTTTATCTTGAAATATTTAATTAAAAATAGAAAAACATACCACGGCAAATATACCAAAATCAGCGTTCTTGTTTTGACCTTAGTTTTGAGTGGTTATTTTGCTAACAGAGCCTTAAGTCAATCACCCGCTCCTACTCAAATTCCGGTTTTCATTCCATTTCATTCCATTTCAACTTCCAACAATAATACTGCGTTCAACCCAATTCCAAGTCCGCCTGTTTACCCTTTTACTTTCAAAAACATTAACAATACTCCCACTAAGTCTTCTGACTGGGTCTCCTCAAATCAGGGATGGTGGAGAACGAGGTCTTGGAAAACCGGAGGCAGTTGGTGCAATACGACAAAACAGCCTGGCTGCGATACAATTTCAGGTCAAAGAATTTTTATTAATCAGCCAGTCCCAGGATTGGTTTATGATAGTACTTCAATCAAAGTTCAATATTATATTAAAATAGGCGCCTGTGGTAATGTGCCTAACTTCTATCACCAAATTTATGCTTGGTGGACAGGACAAAAAAATTGGGCTTATTGGATAAATGGCAAAGGTAATTACCCTTGCCCTACCGGAGGCCACCAGTGCTGGACTGAATCTCAAGATTTTAACAATACCATCAGCCTTTCAAAAGACATGTCGAATGCAAGAGTGTGGCTATCTTTATGGGAATATGGAACCGGAAAAACTGATCGCATTGATACAATCAGTGACACTTTTATTGATTTTGGTCTGATAAATCCTGCTCCTACGACAACAATTTCTTTACCATCAGTTTTAACCGGAATGGCACTTACCGCTAACGCCAATATAACTGATATTAACCCTACAGATTCACTAAAAAAAGTCAGGTGGGAAATAACTTCAAGACCAGCAGGAAGTAATTTAACCTTTCCAGGAGGAAATCTGACCACCGAAAGCGAAAAAAATATACAAGCTACTAACAATGTTGATACTCCAGGCAGATATTGTATAAGAGCTAAAGCTCAGAATTCTAAAGAAGTTTGGGGAAATTGGTCTTCTGATGCTTGCGCAGATGTTAAACAATTAACCTGCCTGGGTTCAACTTCGATATTTTCTGAAGCAACCACGAATATTTCTTCCGAAAATGGAGACGGATACGAATTATCTTGGTCAACCTCCGGCGGGACGTTAAACACAAATACGGGGAATAAAATTATTTTCACAGCTCCTAAAATCGAAAAGGATCCGGCCGTAAAATATACTATTGGAGTTCAAGCAAAAGGAACTACGGCAAAAACAGGAAATTGCGAAGTAGCCGTCAATAAAAGACCTCCTGCTCCACCGTTAAGTTGCAATGGACCTACTACGATATTTTCAGGAGATACTGCAAACTTTAATGTTACGGACCCAAGAAGCGAAAATAACATGACTTACAAATGGGCGATATCTGGTTCAAATGATTTGAAAATTGATTCAAAGGGAACCACCGCAACTTTCGTTCCACCCCTTAAAAATGAGGAGACAAACTATACAATCCTGGTAAGCAGTCCGGGAGCTACTGACGCTCAATGTGTTATTAGCGTAAAACCAGCTCAACTTATTTGTTCGGGACCTCAACAGATCGAATTAGGAAATTCGGCATTATTTTCAGTTACTGATCCGAGGACTTCAACAAACAATTCCTATTCGTGGGGATTGAGTAGCCAAACCGGTTCTTTGACTCAATCAGGTAATTCAGCAACTTATCAAGCTTCCAGTACTGAAGGCAACGTCAGCATAACTGTTACAAGCCCGAATGCTTTAGAAGGTCAATGTGACATTCAAATAAAAAAACCGCCGGCATTAGCTTGTGCTGGCCCTTCGATAATGTATTCAGGAGACCCCACTCTTTTAAGAACATTTGGTGCATCAAATATAACAAATATCGGTTGGAAAATTCTGGATGAAAATGCGGGAAATGTTTTAGGAAAAGGGAACAATGCAATTCCTAGGTCTCAATATTACGAAGCGCCTGTATTAACTACAAATTCAACCGATACAAACGTTCACATTCAAAACTATTCACTTTCGGGCACTGCAAGTTCTGGACAATGTACTATTAAAATTTTACCGGTTAAATTATCAATTATCGGCAATTTACCAGTGTATTCCGGAGAAAAAAGATTAATTAAATTAGCTGACCCCAGGTCCGTTAAGCCAGCTTACTGGGTAAACACTGATCCCAAAATTGATAGCCGTTCAATAGTGCACGAGTGGTCCGCTCAAATTGGTAGTTGGTCTTCCGTTTCAACAAAAAAAATAAGTGACTTAGCACTAGAGAACAATATCTATTCGGCTCCGATCATTAATCAAATTCAATCAAACACTATTTTGAGTGTCCAAAGTGCGGGAGCCTTGGATTTAGTCATTCCCCTCGCGATTAAGCAAGCCCCACTAACATTAAATGTCGAACAGGCTGACGGAAAATATTTGCTTTCTTTAAACGAACCAAGAAATCCTGATCCGCTAATAGTTGATTCAGGCAATTTCGTACACAACTGGCAAGTAAAAGATTCTGACACTAACTCTTTAGTATCGGGTATGCTTGAGAAAGAAACGACTACTGGATTTGGATCTGCGAAAAATTTATTCACTCCTCCAAGCTCCTCATCTGGAAAAACTTTTCTGATTACAGTTACCAGTCCTGGAGCCATACCTGCGTCAACACAAGTTAAAGTCGATTCAAAACCATCTCCCACTCCGGATTTATTTAAAGAATTTTAATCTATTTTTCAAAAATCATTTTTGCTACTCCCAAAGCAGTCCCATCAAAAAATAACTGATCCTTCACTGGTATCCCTGAAATCCTTTCCTGCATTTCAGCAACAATTCCATCACGCATAACACCACCATCAACAATAAGTTCTTTCGGTTTTATTGGAAGTTTCTTTATGATTGAATCAGCTTCAACAGCCAACTCCTCCAAAAATTTTCTCAACCCAACTGGATTGTTTAACAAAGGCTCAACTTGCTTTCCTCCTTTTTCAATTTTCCCTTCAACCGCGAAAAGTTCATTAATGCACGAAATCGTAGTAAAAAATTCATCGTAAATATTAAACTCAGGAATAATTTGCATTATGAATGTGCCTGTTCCATAAGTAATTTTTGTTGTACCCACATTTTGTCCTGCCGCGAACAAACTTGCTTGTTGATCTCCGCAGATAGCTTTAATTGGAATTTGTAAACCAACAACGTCTTCTTTTAGAAAACCAAAATCGCTAATCGTGTTCTTAACCTCCGGAACAATACTCAGAGGAACATTAAATAAAGCAAGTAAATCATCATCCCATTTTCTTTCCTTCAAGTTATACAACAACGTTCTAGCTGCATTTGTTTGATCTGTTAAAAATGGAGAATTTTCTGCTAAGTTCCACAACACCCATGAGTCTACCGTTCCACAGGCTAAATAATTTTCCTTAACGGCTGTTTTTGCCGCTGGAACATTGTCTAAAAGCCAATTAATTTTTGAGGCAGAAAAATAAGGTTCGATCTTAAGTCCCGTTTTTTCTCTGACGTTTTTTTCGTTTTCTTTTAATCTCAGACAATATTCTTCCGTCCTTTTATCTTCCCAAACAATGGCGGGATATAAAGGCCAAGATGTTTTTCTGTCCCACAATATTGTAGTTTCTCTTTGGTTTGTTATTCCCATGCCCAAAATCTCCTCAGACGATATCTGACTTTCTTCAAACACGTCCCTAATTACTTGCTTTGAGGCTTTAATAATTTCTCTCGGATCTTGTTCAACGTGCCCTTTTCCTTTGTGCAAACTAATAATCTTGATAGGAAAAAATTTTTTTGATTTTAGGTTATATTGATCGTCAAAAACGAAACCTTTGGCACCACTTGTACCAACGTCTAGTACGATAACATATTTTCTTCTATGCATATTTAAGTTTATATAAAACCCTGAAAAACTTCAGAAGCTTTTTTGTTATTTGAAACGATAGTTTCAAGCCCATTTAATATTTGAAATTCCGAAGTTCCCAGCTTCCTCATAAGACTCGGCAAAGACCGAACCCCTTCGCTTTCAATTCTGCACTTATTTTCTTTGGCGCAAATAAACCCTGCTTCAAAATTTTTTGAATTTTTGCTAAAACCTGTAGCGATAAAGTCTCCTATTCCCGCTAAACCTAAAATTGTTTCCTTTTTTCCACCCAATAACGAATTTATCATCATCATTTCGGAACATGCTTCCTCTACATACCAACCCTTGAAATTGGCACCCAATTCCAGTCCATCTGCTATACCGAGACCGACAGAAAAAATATTTTTAAGAACCCCAGCCAAGGCAACACCCTTTTTATCTCTTGAGTAGGCAAGTTTAAAATATTCCGGAAGTAATTTTCTAACTTTTGTAAATAATCTCTTGTGAGAGGTTGCTAAAATGGCTGCCGCATTCTTTCCATTTAAAATTTCCTCAGCAATCATTGGGCCGCTCAATAAGCCATAGGCTGTTTCTGGTGACAGACCCGATTCTAATACCTCATCCATTGTCTTTAAGCTATCTTCTTCAATTCCTTTTGAAAGAGATATAATTGCAGCTTTCTCTGAAAGTAAAGGCTTAATACCTTGAAGAGCAGAATTCACTGCCTGAGAAGGAATGCCCAGAAAAACCAAGTCTGCTTTTGGCATTAATTCTTCAAGAGGTTCCTGGTTAGGAACTTTCGAAGGATCTTTATCCCAAAAAAAAGTTTTTGTTCTTGCTCCTTTAGTGAGTAAATAGTTTAAGGCTTGTCCAATTTCCCCCGCTCCTATTATTACAGTTTTCATCATAATAAGAATTTACCATTTATTTTGATGGCAGGTAATCCTCTCGAAAAGATATCTATTTACGATCTCCAGGTTTATGATTTTCTGCCCATTTTTTAAGCCATCTGATCTGGGCTTCGCTTATCCCTCCTTGAAATGGCTTAGATTCTTCAATCGCTTTTTCTAAGGGCCATCCTTGAACTGCATATCTATATAAAGCAACCATGGTCCCGGCTCTCCCAATTCCGCCCCTGCAATGAACATGCACAATTTGATTAGCCGGATTTTTAACAAAAGTTAAAAATTTTTCAGCCTGTTCATTTGTTGGAGGTTGACCGTCAATAATTGGTAATGGTAAGTAATTGAATCCTAATTTATTAAATCCCGGAATTTTTGAATCATCCCCAACTTCTCCTCGTTCACCATCAACTCTTAGATCTACTACCCCATTCCATCCGTTTGCTTTCATCCATTGAAAACCAGAAAGCAGCGGCTGACCAGAACGAGAGAGAATTCCTTGAACTGGCATTGCAAAAGACCAAAGGCCATAATCTTTAGGTGCATCTTTTGGCAAACCTTCTCTTGGGCCTACAAACTTAATTTCTGGAAGGGAAGAATTTTCAGTTGGAAATGGGGAAGTGGCCGATGGGGAAGTCTTGCTTGAGTTAATTCCTTCTTCAATTTTTGGAAAAACCGTGACTTCCCTTTTTCCTTTATTGATTAAAACAAAAGCAAGCGCGCCGCATAAAACAACTACAAAAACTAATACGCATAAATATTTAATAATTTTCTTCATATCATAATGGATTTTGATCTAAAGCGATCGTAGTAACAAGCCCGACACTTGGATAAATTTTAACAACTTCCCTTGTCGCCGGGTTTACTTCGATTACCCTATTTCTTCCGCTTTCAGCAATAAGTACATTTCCGTTACCAAGTTTAGCGACATCCGTAGGATGAGACAAATTTTTGCCATCAGCTAAGGTTTTCAAAATCCACAATATTTTCCCTTCGCGATTCACTTCAAATACTTCATTTTTATTTCTGTCTTCCATCACAAACGTACCTTCAAAAGTTGGAAAAACATGTTGAATCCAATCAGCATCACTTTTTGTCCACTCCCAAACTATTTGTTTGGTTTCTCTGTCAACTATTAAAACTTTTTTCTGCAAAGTATCAGTAATTAATATTTCTTTTCCATTTTTAAGTGGCACCGTATTGGTGTTTGCCATCAACATTCCAGGCTTTTTACCCATCTGAAGCGTAACTCCATATTGCCAAACAATCTTATTATCTCTTTGGTCAACAATTATTACTCTTCTATTATTACCATCATTAACAAGAACCTCGTGATCGTTAATTTTAAAAGTCTTATCTGGTTGATGGAGATATCCGGGAGCGGCACTTTGAATGTCTTTAACACCGTACTGCCATAACAATTTATGAGTTTTTCTATCAATTTCCTGGACGAACATTCCTTCTCCATCTGAAACAATCAGATTTCCGTTAGGGGCAATTGTTACGTATTCGGTATGGGTCGAATAACCCGATGCTGGAATAGGAGGGGCGGCCATATTCTGTTCCCAAACCTTTTGTCCATTACGATCAAACGCTAAAATTCTCCTACCTGAGAAGTCTGAAACCCACATAAGTGAGAAACTCTGGGGAGAAGTAGGCGCCAACTTACTGACTTTCACGACTGGAACTTTTATGAGTTTAGAAGGAAATCTAGCTGACTTCCTTAGAAAGAAAAAACCTCCGACAATAATTATTGCCACACCCAACACCACTAGTAAGATTTTTATTTTCATTTGTTATTTTATTTTACTATTTTCTTTCCTATTATAGAAGATTTTTCCCGATTCCTAAAATAATTACGCTAATAATTGCTAATATTCCGGCTGTAAACAGCGCGGGATTACCTAAATCTGAAAAACCAGCCAAGTAAAAGAACAACGATAGGGCTCCAAAACCCAATCCTATCAAAACTAAGACAGTAACTAAAACCATGATGAAAAGTACAAACAAAATTTTCCTAATTTTCTTTTTGGCTTTTTCCCTGCGCTCAGCGATTTTATAGAAAAAAGAATAAATTATTAAATTTAAAATAGATTCCATAACTAATTATTCTTTCTTTTTCCCTATTATTATTCCAGAAATAAAGCCAACCGCAGCCGCCATTCCTACCACTGTCCACACATGACCTTTAGCGTATTCATCAATTTCATTTATTACTTTCCCCGCACTATCCTTAGTTTCCAAGAATTGACGGCTCAATTGTTTTTTTATTCTTTCCATTTTTTCTTTGTGTCCATAAACTGCGTCTTCGGAGGCCTGTTTTGCGGCATCCATCATAGTTTCTTTTTCTTGATCCATATAAACTCCTTTCAATTACCAACTTTTACACAATTCAAACTTTTTTAAAGTGTATTGAATCACAATATCCTATCCGGATATCTTCTTAATCTCCGTCAATCCCTTATCAATTACTACAGCACAATCTAGATCCATTTCCTTTAATATTGCTGGAAATTTGCCAAGTTGAGCTTGCTCCTCTCTTATCGCGTCTTAAAAACCTTTTTCGCTTTCATATTCAAAACATCCGACTTCAAATTTTACATTCTATTTATGGCTTCAAATTCTTTTGGAATAACTTCCCTTATTATTTCTTGATCGATTTCTTCATCAGAGATAAAATCTTCCTCAATTTTTTCCATTTAAAAATCACCCCCTTAACTCTAACTTATGCGAGACAATATAAATGTCTATGACCCACTTCAATAGATTACTTTTCTTTCCCAAAGCTCTTTGTAATGATTTGGGTTTTTTCTTCGTAAAAATTCAATGACTTTCCCAGGCACTGATTCGATCGTAAGACCTAATTTAATTGCAAAGTCAGTAATATCCTTTATCGCTTTGTCTGTTTCTTCCTTCGATTCAACCAGCAATTCAACTTCAGCCAACTGATATCCAAAATCCATCATGTCCAGATCTATTACAAATTTACCCTTTTGATATTTTTTTCTATTAGTTGTTATATTCGCAAATTCTGAATAATCATCTAATAACAAGTCAGACATCAAATCGACTTCTTGTTTGATATTTAATAAGGCATAAATTTTTGAAATATCAGTTATTTCTTCATAAGTGTTAAAAGTCGACGTTGCCTTATCAACACCTTCAATCGGTATTTTAAATTCAAATGAATCATCTCTTAACCTTAGCCATTTGTCATTTAATGTTAATTCGTGATTCTTGTTATCAAAATAAATATCCCGGAAAGTCTTTTCCTTTATCAATGTTCCGCCCTCAACCAAACGATTAATGTCTCCTTCGGAAACAATAAATTTCTTTTCTACCTCGATCATTCGAAAATTTTAACCTTTTGGAGCAAATTTCTCAATTGATTATTGTCTAATTTCATAACCAAGTTCTTTGATAGTCTGTACAATTTTTTCTTTTGAATCCAATTTGGGATCAATAAAAATCTTGGTCTCACCTCTCGCGTAATTTGTTTTGGACTCAAATACTCCTTCTAAATCTTCAAGAGCGCTATCTATACTCATGGCACAACTCACGCAATGCATTCCATCAATTTTTAGTTTGAGTTCTTCTCCTTTATTCTTTTTCTTAAAAAACTGAAGCATATATTAAATTAAAATGTTAAATTACTTCCATTTCACCTATGTACATTCCCATGGAACAAGAGAATGTGTACTTTCCTTTTTTAGTCGGAGTAAAAGTGAAGGTTTTGCTATCGGTTGGTTGCAATTGAACTGAGATCCCAAAGGATCGGAACACAAAAGAAGAAGCGCATGAATATACATTGTTGGTGGAAATTGTTAATTCAACCGGAATGCCTGATTTTACTTGAATTTTGTCAGGAGAATATCCGCTATTAGTAACATCAATCTTTACTTTTTGAGTGCCTTCAATATCCGCTGTTGTTTTTACGGGTGTGTTATTTGAAGTCTTGAGAGCTGAAAATATTTTTTGAAAAGTTACTGGCGAGTTTATGACCTGAAGAACGCCATTAAAACTGTAAAGTGACATTAAAATTAACGCGTAGGCAGCAATATTCAAAAACCATTGTCGCCAAACTTCAGAAAGTTTCGCGGTAGCGATCCCGATAATGGAAAACAGGGGAAACGTTCCTAAAACAAAAGCTCCCATTATCAATGCGCCATAAATGGGATTACCCGAACTAACAGCAAGGATTTCCATTGCTTGAGTTATTCCACACGGCATGAAAACGGTCAGCGAACCAAGAAGGAAAGGTGCGAATAACGCCTGATTGCGAGTCGAATTTTTAATGTATTTTCTTAAAAAACTCGGAGGTTGGATTAAAACATAACGAAATATGGGATGGACGTTCAACAGATTCATTGCGGTAGCGAACATAAATAAGGCAGCAAAAATTTGAAACGCGATCAGTACCGGCAAACTAAGAGAGATAACCGATCCTAACGCACCTAACAAAAAACCAAAAATGATATGAACAAATAATTTTGCCACCAAAAACATTACGACTGGCATCCAATCAAGAGCATCAAAGGAGCCTGGAGCTAATTTTTTCTTATCAAGACCTTCTTTTAATTCATTTTCTTTTTGTCCGGCAATGACGCTGGCAAGTAATCCACCTTGGACAGCCAAACAAGAAAGCCCTCCCGTGGTAAGTCCAGTTAAAAAAATTAATAACAGATTCATCTTGCTCCTTTCTAAATCTTAATAATCTTCAAACGTAAAGCGTTTGTAACCACGGAGACACTTGATAAGGCCATCGCTAAACTGGCGAGAATAGGACTTAATTGGATTCCCCAAAAAGGATATAAGATCCCCGCAGCAACTGGAATTAAAATTATGTTATATCCGAAAGCCCACCATAAATTTTGGCGAATATTTTTCATAGTGGCTTTAGACAACATTATCGATTTCGGAACTAGAGTAATATCACTTCTTAACAAAGTCACTCCTGCCGACTCAATTGCTATCTCCGTTCCATTTCCCATGGCAATACCAACATCAGCCGCAGCAAGCGCTGGAGCATCATTAATACCATCTCCAACCATTGCTACCACTTCATTATTTTTTCTTAATTGCTTGATCCTTGCTTCTTTTTGTTCTGGAGCAACCTCCGCCTCAACTTTTGATACCCCTAATGCTTTAGCGATCGCTTCGCCTGTTGTTTTGTTATCTCCAGTCAACATAACTGTTGAAACTCTCATTTTTGTTAATTCACTTAATACTTCTTTAGCTTTGGGTTTCGGCGTATCAGCGATGCCAAGTGCCAAAGTAATTCTTTTGTCGACAGCCATCAAAGAAACCGTCCAAGCGTTTGATCTCCACTGATTAATTTTGTCCAAAATTTCTGGATTAAGTGTCACGTTTCGTTCCAACATCATCTTTTCCGTGCCTATTAATACCTCTTTTTGATCTATTGTTCCTTCAAGCCCTCGTCCGGAAATATTCCTGAAAGAAGTAACTGAAATATTTTCTAAAATATTTTGCGATTTGACGTAAGCAGTAACTGCTTCTGCCAAAGGGTGGGACGATTTTTCTTCTAAACTTTTCGCAATCGACAGATATTTCTTTTTATCCTGTTCGTTTAATGACTTTGGAAAGAAAACATCCCGGACCATTGGTTTTCCCTCAGTTAGTGTTCCAGTCTTATCAAAAACAACTATTTTAATTTTGTTAGCTACTTCCAAAGCTTGAGCATCCTTAATAAGTATCCCCATAGAAGCGCCTCTCCCGATTCCAACCATTAACGATGTCGGCGTGGCTAAACCTAACGCACAAGGACAAGCAATAATAAGAACAGAAATCATATTAACCAGAGCGTAAAGCAGCTTCGGTTCCGGCCCCAATACCAGCCAAACTCCAAAAGTAATTATTGATAAAATAATTACCGAAGGAACAAAGAAGGCAGACACAGTATCAACTAATTTTTGAATAGGGGGACGAGAACCCTGGGCTTCTGCCACCAGCCGGGCAATTTGAGATAATCGTGTTTCGTTACCGACTTTTTCAGCGACCATTTCAAAGCTCCCGTAGGTGTTTAAAGTTGAGCCGATAACAAGATCATCTTCCGCTTTTTCCACGGGAAGACTTTCTCCAGTGACCATGCTTTCATTTAAAGCACTCTCGCCTTTTACTATTCTCCCATCGACTGGAACTTTCTCTCCAGGTTTTACTATCAAACGATCGCCTACTTTTACTTCTTCAATAGCAATTTCCTTTACTTCGCCATTTTCGATTTTGTGAGCAGTTTTGGCTTGCAGATCAAACAGTTTTTTAAGTGCTTCCGATGTTTGTCCGCGAGCACGTAATTCCAAATACTTCCCAATTAAAACAAGAGTTACTATCGTCGAAGCCGTTTCAAAATAAACGTGGGAGGGAATTCCCAACCGTACAAGATAGTTTTCAAAAAGAACAACAAATAAGGAATAAAAATAGGCAATAGAAGTACCTAGTGCTATCAGGGTATCCATATTTGCCGTTCGATTTTTTAAAGCCGACCAGGCGGATTGGTAATATCTTCTAGCCGCCCAAAACTGAACAGGAGATGCCAGAAGTAACATAACCCAAACATTTTTTAAGAAGTCAGGCGCAAAGGAAGCCATTGCTCCTACGAGCAAAAAAACAGTCAAAATAACCCCTAAAACAATATCGTTTCTCAACATTTTTAATTCATTCATTCGTTCCGTCTCAATAAGTTTATTTGCGTCTTTTACGTTCAGGTGTGGCTCGTATCCTAAAGATTTTACTGCTTCTGCAATTTTTTCTCGCTTTATTTTCGCTTGATCAAATAAAACTGACGCTTGCTCGGAAGCATAATTAACACTTGCTGTTTCAACACCAGGCAGTTTTGTAATTTTTCTTTGAATGTTTGCTGCGCAACTGGCACAATGCATGCCAGAAACATGAAACGAAATGGTTGTATTAGACATATTTTTGAGGATTATTTTTAAATGATTCTAAACATCCAGAAGCGCAGAAGTAATATTTCTCACCATTGTACTTAAAAGCATAACTAGCAGTTTTGGGGCTTAAGCGCATACCACAAATAGGATCGTGTACTAACGGAACAAGATCTGACATTTTTTCCGTAAACTCATCCACCGCTTTTGTTCCTTTGTGCCTCGCTACAAGTATCTCACGCATTAAATCACTAGCTTTTACAAATTTATAGTCAGCAATTTTATAAAAAACTTGTTTGCCTTCACGTCTTACTTTCACTACGCCAGCTTCTCTTAAAATCATTAAATGCTGACTTAAGTTTGCCTGCGGCAAATCAAGCATGATTTGAATTTCGCTGACTGAAAGTTCTTGCTCCCGAAGCAAATTGATTATCTCCAACCTTTTGGGGTGGGAAATAGATTTTAATAATTCTGAATGGAGTTTAAAAATTTGTTGATACATATTCGTTTTTTCGAATATATATCTTATGGGGAATAACGTCAATCCCCTACTGTCACTTAATTTTTTCCAATAACAATCATTACTTTTCTAGTTTCAGTTATCGGCAAATGATAACCAGACGGATAACTACGAAGAGAGTTTTCGATAACAGCTTCAGGATAACGATATCCGTTACCCCTCCCTATCCCCTCATCGTTAGTAATGAATTCTTTTTTATCCGGATCATATCCCTTAAAAACCAACATGTGTCTTTCCGGCCCCGGTTGAGTAAAAAATGGGTTTTTTAATTTTTGCCCATTTACGGGAGCTAAAACTGCGTTTCCTTTATAGAGTTCTTTTCGAATATCATCAGCACTGATATTTTTTTCAACTCTAACGTTTTGATGTTTGTAATAATCCTTAATCAGTCTCGCAACATCATCGGCTGACTGGTCCAAATGAAAACCGTATTCTTGTTCAGAAAAATCTGATAACGCATTAATTTCTTTAAGCACCTCGGTTTTAATTAGCGGCTTGTCTTGAGCCCATTTCATAACCATTAACACTGAGGCCTCTTCGCAAGCATTTTGTAAAATAGGATTTTTCCAATCATGATTAGGAGCCTGAACAGTGAAAGGAATATCCAAGATTATTGTTTCAGACAAATTTGCAGAGGTTTTTTCTTTTGGGATTAAAGTCGGGAAAGTGGTTGGAGAAGGCGTTGAGATAACCTTCGGTGAAAAGGTTGGAATAATAGTTTCAACTAAAGTCTGTTCTGGGTTATGAACTGTTTTTTTGAAACTAAAAAACAATAAGGCAAAAAAGGCTGCAAACAACACTGCCAAAACCAAATAAGTTTTCTTCATGCTTTCAATCTATTCTTTTATGCGAATCAATCAAATTAAAAACCCCTCACTCTTGAGGACATAAGTCTACTCTAAGAATGAGGGGGTCGACGATAGTACCAAGGAACAAGGGATAAGTTTCAAGACGGACTATCTCGAATCCGCATGGTGCTTCTCCCCTTCGTGGAGGCGGCAGTCGGCTTTTCTTGGATCAGATCCTGACGAAAGGCCATGAACTCTAACCGGGGCCATCCCTTGCACGAGTCATCTTTACCTCCTTTTCAAACAACAGCGGGCGCACGCAACCTCTTACTTGAGCCTCAAAATACTCAAGTCTTCCTTGAGCTCACGATAATACTAAATAAAAATTAAATCAAAAATTCAAACCCCCGTCCTTGTGGAACCAAAGTTGTTGAGCTCTAGTTCCGGACGGGGGGTGCAAAAAGTGCTTTTACGGGGGTCCTCGTGCTCGGTTCATTAGGCAATCTCCTGGCCAGCCCAGTCGGGGCGATTGGTGAAACGGACGGAAGCGGAACGAACGGGGTAAACCCAAACTTTTTGCCCTATCCCAAGGGCACCATATGTACTTAAAATATACTACTAATATTCAATTTTGTCAATACCCTCTTAAGCTTGGTACAACCAACTATTACCGAAACTTTTATGAGCCACCAAATAATAAATCTTGAACTAATTCAATAAAAAATGTAATTTCATTCTTGTTTGTTTTTTTGAAAAGGAGAACATCTATGGGAAAGCCATGGACTCAAGAAGAAAAAGATTCCCTACGAGAACAGATTGCTTCCCTTAAGAGCGCCGAAGAATTAAGAATCAAGGGGAGACGATACAACGGGATACTTACGCAAGCCCATAAGTTGGGGCTGTCACCCTTGAAAAATCCGCCGTGGACGAAAGAAATGGATGAGGTGATTGTCGCTCTACGGCAACGGGGTTTAAGTTGCGAACAAATTTCTCGTTTAGATCCTTTCCCCGTGAAACGAACCGCGGAAGCAATCAGATCAAGATTAGGTTCCTTGAAAGTTAGGATCAGGAAAAAGAAAAAGGCGATCAAAAAATGGGAACCAGGAGAAAAAGAAATCTTCTTCGCTTTCTTGAGAAGGTTTTCTAATCGGTTCCCTGTAGATCTCATTGCAGCTCGCTTTAAAATCTCTGAGGCATGCGTGAGAGCAAATCAGCGAAAGCTGGAATGCAAACCTTCAGCCGAAGCGATGAAGTCGCTACCCCATCATCAAAAGAGATGGCAAAAATTTCGTCAGGGTTTCTCTCTTTTGAAAATAAGGGCATACGAAAAAAAGTTGCCCCAGATTGAGGAAGATTTTAACAATAAGGCTGATGAGTATTTTTGCAGACATCCTGATTGTATGAGAAAAACCTGCGCTAGCTGTGGTAAAACTTACCCCGCGAGTTCTAAATTTTTCTACTTTTATGATAGAAAATTTAGGGAAGGTTCTTTAAAAGGAGTAAGAAGAATTTACTACAGAATATGCATTCTCTGCACGAAGAAGCAAAGACATCAAAGACTTCTGACCAAACGGGGGCTAATCGTTACAACGGCGTGAGCCGTTTTTTTAATTTTAATTTTTATGCAAAATGCATTGCTTCCATATTTTACTTAGAATATCGAGTCTTTGGCACATATAGAAAAACCCCTGAAGTAATCAGAACGTGGGGGCGATCACCAATTCAATTACTTCAGGGGACCCGTCACAGGTTTCCGAGGTCGTTCACCGGGACCGACAGAAACCAAGACAACAATATAATATGTTTTTTTGCTAAAAAATAAAAGACCCCCTGGGGGGGGTCAAAGAGTGACCAGATTATTAGAGATCACCAGATCCTGATCTTCTGCCAAACGTCTAAAAGTTGGAGAAATCTGATAAAGATCTTCGAAAGAGGTTGCTTCAGCTTCCACTTGTGACTCGCCTTCTTTAAGTTTAGATGCATCCTTAAGAACGATGAATTTGTCACAAAGTTTCCGGACTGTGCTTAGCCGATGAGCGACAACCAATGCTGAGATGCCACCCTGTAGGACTTTTTCCAATCCTCTTTGGACTTCCTTTTCAGTTGTGGAATCAAGATTACTTGTGGCTTCATCAATGATCATACAGAGCGGCCTTTTAATTGAAGCGGCTCCGATCATCAACCGTTGAGCTTGTCCTCCAGACAATTTTAATCCGTTGTGACCTACGGAAGTATCTAAGCCTTGATCGAGACGATCACCGAAGTCGATCTGCAGTAATCTCATCAACTTCCACAGCTCATCATCACTAATGCTTGCGGCTTCTTCTGGAGTTAATCCATAAGTCAGATTGTACCTGATGGTTCCATCCAAGATTTGAGACTGCTGCGGAATGTATCCGACAACTTTCATCCATGACGAAAGTTTAATATCCGTAAGCTTGTAGCCGTTGATTTTAATACATCCTTGATCAGGATCCTCAAAACGTAGGAGAAGTCTCATGGCTGTTGTTTTTCCCACACCGCTTGGACCAAGCAGAGCTACTTTTTGTCCCGCTCCGATTGTGAAGCTGAGGTTCTTTACAACAGGAACAGGAAACTTTCTGTCCTGAACACCCGTCTCGGAATCCCCGAGAGGATAGCTGTAAGAAACATTATCGAAAGCCACACAAATTGGCGAAGTGTGATTCAAGACATGAGCATCATTCAAGTCAACAACGTCAGGTGGCATTTCTAAGGCTTGCATCATAGAACGAATCGAGGGCATGTATTGATTAAGGCGCTGTTCGATTTGTCCTACCTGCCAAAGATTCATACTAATTTGTCCCGCCAAGGTGGCTATTGGAAACAAGGAACCAAGTGAAGTACGTCCTTGCAAAACTTGCCAAAACGCGATGGCGAGAACCGAGTAAAAACAGTAGTAGTTAATTGTCTCCCTTATGGCACTGTGCTTGATATACCAAAGCCAGAAGGTCCTGTCTCTAAAAATAATGTCAGCCCATGTTTCGTCCATCCCATTAAGTTCTTCCTCTTCTTTTCCGTTTGTTTTTACTCGTTCTATCCTTTCCCATCGTTCAAACCTTCTTCGATTTAAACGCCGGAAATCCCTTTCAATTGGGGTGCATTTTTCCATAACATTTTTGTTGAGGAAAAATGACCAAAAAATGTGAATGATCACAATTGTGGTCATGCCTGCCGCCGAGACAGGACTCAAAACCCACAATGAAAGATAGGAAATAAGAAGAACAAGTAAGATGGGTAACCCATCAAACAGTAAAAGATTTTGCATTTCAAAACATCGTGATCTTCCTTTGTCTATGTTAGCCACGCTAAGAATTGACCCTTCACGAAGGTGCTGACCCATGGACTTTTCAAAAAAACTTTCTGTCACGCTATGATCGCTGGCTCCGACATTGATGCCAAGAACCCATTCTCGTGTGCTCCACTGATGCCAGCTGACTAATTTTTGAAAAGTCACGGAAACAAACATAGCGAAAAAACAATTAAAGAGTAACGTCACATTTTTGTCGTTCAAAGCATCCACCGCTTTTCCGAGCAGCCAAGGTTGGATCATTTGTAAAATAATCACAACCAACAATCCCATTAAATAAATACGAGTTTTTCGTTTGCTTTCTGGGGTAACTAGTTTCCTCCAAACCCAAGCAAATATACGAAACGTCTCCCTTGTTTCCTTGAAGTAATCCAGCAAACTCTTCGGAGTTTCTGTCCTCAGATCATTGTCTTCACTCATTTTCTCTCTCCTAGTGAAAAACCAACTTTTATTTTTTTATTACAGAACATCCCCGGTTGGACCGGGGATGTTTAACAAGTGAAATAAGTATTAGATACTCCTTAAACAGCCTCGATCCAGGCAATTTTGGACAATATTAAGTCCAGAACCGTACGTAACGGCTTTTTTGAAATTTGGGTAAGGAAATCTATTCATAAAATTTTGAGCTTTAATGATATTATGTTTTAAAATAGATGTCAAATATTTATCGAAGGGTTAATTAATTTCCATAAAAATAAATTAATCTGCTAGCTGATTCATTTTTTCCTGATATCAGATAAACTAATTACAGACATGTCTTTAAACAAAATTTTAACTGGCGTTTGGATCATAATTGCTTTTTTAATAGCTGTCGCTGCCCTGATTTTTTTTGTATACGACACTGTCTCTAATAACAAAGGTTCAGTTACTTCTTTAGTCTATCCTGAAATAAATCTTCCTTCAGCTAATACTAAAGCCCTAAAACTTTAATAAAGAAGACATTGGACATACAAGCTTTTTGGGACACCAAAGGAAATGAGATGTCTCCTCATCGTCGAAAGAAACAACTTTACTGAACAGCTTGAATATTGAAAAAACTCCCGCGATTGTTTCGCGGGAGTTTAGTTTTTATTCTGTAGTTATTCCATTAAATTGGTCTTCTATCTCATTTTCTTTGGTTGGCTGAAGCGTATCCTTCAAATGAGCTGGCGGTGAATATAATGTGTAAAGTTTCAAGTCTGATTGGCCATTGTTAATAACATTGTGCCAAGTACCCGCAGGAATAATGACAGCTGAGTCTTTTTCTATTTGCTGTTCTTCTGAATTATTCAAAACAAGTTTAGCTTGTCCTTCTTCGATTCTAATAAATTGATCTAAGCCATGGATCTCATTCCCTATTTCAACTCCCGGCTTAATACTCATTAAGACAAGCTGAGTATAACGACCTGTATAAATAACGCGGCGGTAATCATTATTTTCAACCGTGTCTTTTTCAATATTTGTTACAAAACCCTTCATATGAAATTAAACTAATAATAAATAGCGTTAATTATAATAACACAAAACACCACGAAACATGTGATGTGTTCGGTAAACTTTTTGCATAACAAAAAGGTTATTTATCTGTTTACCCTCCACTTATTCAGGAATCCTATATCTATGATAAATACAGCAATGATGATTGTTACCATCGTTACCATCGTTGGATTTGGTGTTCGCATAACATTGGCAACAAAAATTGCCACCAAAGCCCATAAAATAGTGGCTCCATATAAGATGTTTCCTTTTGATTTGTGCAAAATAGTTAATGCAAACGCCGAAGCTAAAATTAGGATGAGAATAGAAATCGAAGTCAAAGACAAACCGAAGTAAACATTAAGCTGACTAAGCACTGAAGAAATATTGGCAAAAGTCGCAACAGAAATCCAGCCGGCAAGAACAGAAACGGGAATTAAAACAGTCCATCTTTCTCTCTTTGAATATCTGCCGTGTTTGGTCATTGCCAATAGTGCACCTACTGCACAAAAGAGATCGAGCAAAATAATAATAACTGTTGGCCAGTTAAATGTGATCAATTGAGCTATAATTTCCCAAATCGTATTAAAAAGAAAGGAACCCGCTGTAAACCAACCTATTTTTCGCAACAATTCATTGTTTCTATTTTCAGGAAGAGCTTGATAATAAGCATAAATAAGATCAAGTAGAAAAATTAAACCCCAAATTGAAAAGGCATAACCGGCTGGAATGACTGGTGTTTGAACGGTATTCGATTGATCAGCAATACCTCTTCCTATTCCTAATAAAGTAAAGATGAAAGCGAAAACAATTTGAGAAATCGAAAAAACCACATTTAATATTTGTCTAACTATGTCTTTTTTATTTATGTTCTTGTTCGTCATATTAAAATTATAGCAAATAGAAACAATAACTCCACAGAATAAAAACCGTCCTTAAAGGACGGGAGGAAAGTTAGGGTTTTGCTCTGGACAAGAACCGCACAAGTTCCCTATCCGGATACACAAGATGAACTTGGACTTGCTGACCGGTCATCGTTCGAAATTGGTTAAACGAAGGAATAACAACCTGGAAATCCAATTGAATGGTTCTTAACTGAGACAGGTGAGTGATGTTTTCAGCTCCTTGTTCTCTAAGGAAAGAAGCGATGGTTCTGCAGGGCTCGATGTGCCAAGCAGTTTGAGCCAATTTATCACTCAATGCTTGTTCCGCGGATCTTATGGAGTTATCCGTTAATGAACGCCACAAGACCTCTCGTACAGGGAAAGGACCATGCCAATTTTCCGGCAGAAATTCCATGGTTAGAGAGGTCATCAGGGGAACCGTCACTTGGTCTTTCAAAAACCTCAAGTTCAGACAGACTCTCTCTTCTTGGACCGAAGCTAATAAACAAGCACCTCCGGGACGCATTTTCCGAATTTGCGAGAAGGCGTCTGCCAGCTTATCGAGATCCAGAGTTTGCACGGCCACTTTCATTTTCTTGCCTCCAATTTGCAAAAGGTACTAGAGCAAAACTCAGGAAGTTAGGTTAGCACTTTGGCTAAAACAGTCAAATAGTTTGACTGCGTAAATATATCTTTGACGTCCTTTTTTTATTTTGATGACATCCAGGTAGTTACTAACGTCAATTCTGTATGACTACGCTTGAGCAAATTTTCTTGTTGAAATAATCGTTTGTAGTATTTTAAAGTAACTTAAATTAAAGGAGGTGTGATCTTTAGTGAAATCAATTTGGTGGGTAATAATTATCGTTTTAATTATCGTACTAGCTTGGTGGTACACCTTAGTGAGAAATCGTCCTTCCCAGCCAGATGCAATAATTCCATATGTTTCCCCAAAAAACAGCCCAAGTCCTACAATCAAAGGAACAAGTACAGTGAGACAAAATGGGAATGAAAAAACGATAGATTTACGACCGATGAATAATTTTAATGGATCAGGGGTGGTCAGCAAAAACTATATTAACGACGAGTATACTTTTGTCATTAATGCGAACATGCCAGATCTAAGCAATGGAAAATACTACGAAGGCTGGTTATTAAAGAAAGAGACTCCAACAAAACCATTGTCAATCGGCAGAATGGAAAAAATTGGACAATTATATGTATTAGTTTTTAGAAGTCAACACGATTATAAAGAATATCCAATTGTGGCAGTGACAGAATCAGACCAAAACCAAAAAGGAACCAATCCTTTAATGGCTGGCGCTTTTTGAAAAAAAGTTTTTGTTTGAGTGATCCCGAACATGTTTTCTTCCGTATCATGGCAATAAGTTATTCTATCTTATTCCTGATAACTCTAATTCAAACGAAACTAATTCACACTCATTTAGGAATCTACCTGGATGGTGCGGATACAAGAAGGGACAATAATAAGGTCCCGTCTCTTTTTCAACTTAATTAAAAACTAGAGCTCCTTGATTTTTTCCTTTTGTTGTCTCGACTGCAAAAGCAGCTTTTCTGTATTTACAATAATCGCAATCGGGATGGGAAGGTGGAACTTCTGAAGAATCTAAACATTTTTTTATTTCCATCAAGGTGGGTTCAATCCAAGAATCGTCTCCAGTATATGGAATAATTTTTATACTGAATTCTAATTTCCCATCGAATGCTTCTTTATCCGCATCTCCATTGCAGTAAACAAAATAACCGGTGTCCGAAACGCGAAAATCATTTTGTCTTAAGAGCCACTGGTAAACTTCCATTTGACGTTTGTATCCATCTTGCCATTCTGCATCCAAGTTAACCTCGCCAACTTTGCTAGTAGCTTTATAGTCTACAACAATCAATTCCCCTTCTCCATTCACCCAAACGTCATCAACTCCTCCGCTAATCATTAAATTAGTTTTAGTGTGAATATATTCAACACCTTTTCTCAAAGAATCTCGCCAATCATCAAGTTTTTCATGTTGAAAAGGAACAGCCTTAATTTTGTAAGCCTTCATAAGAGGATGTGCGGTTTGAGCAGCACGATGGATATCAAATTCCCTTTTCAACAGTTTATCGACCGCCGAATTAAGCGAAAAAGGAGGTCCGCTCGGTCGATCAATCCCTAACCTGCGATCAATATAAAAACATCGAGGACATTCTAAAAAACGATCAATCCGGCTACGGCTTAATTTAAACGGTTGTTTGTTTTTTGGATCATATAGATTATATGTGCGAGGTACTTTATTTCTTGAATACATAAAGGAAGAATAACACAAAAACATCCAATCAAATCAACAATGAATACATTACATACTTAAGTAAACTTTTTTCACAATATAAAGGTAGCGGCTAGAATCAAGAATGTTCTTTCCAAACAGGAGCAAACATCATGGGAAAAGTCGAACAAAGAGTTCTGGTGGCCTTCAAGAAAGAAAAACGTAAACTTGAAGAGGAGGTGGAATCACTAAGAAAACGACTCCAAAAGAGAGCGACAGAGGTTGCATCTCGTTTTGGTCTAACCTTGACTGACCTCAACTTGGACTGGATGAATGTAGCCAAAAGAAAATCAAGAAGAAGACGTAGAAAGTTTTCTCGACCGAAAGTAAAGAAAAGTTCCAAAAGCGTACCTCAGGCACTTAAGGATTTAATGAGTAAGGATGAAATCATTTCAACCCAAAAGATGAAAGAGCGACTAACCAAAGAAGGAATTCCGAGAGAAAAAATCATAGGAATTCACACTTCAATCAGCAAACTTGTGAAGGATGGAAAACTTAAACGTCTAAGCAAGGGAAGCTATAGGGTCCTAAAGTAGTTCTTTTTTGATTAACTTGCCGCAGGACTAACTGCGGTTTTTAAAATATAAACTAATGAAAAAAATTACACAATCAGAAATTTCATTTGTCAGTTTGAGTTTTGGAGAGAATATAATCTTTCTATTTCCTTGGCTATCATAAAATCTTTATTTGTCACCTTGCCTCCTACATCGAATCTCTGAAGTTCAAAAATGATTTTATTGTAAAAAATATGAATATCTGGATGATGGTCTAGGTTCTGTACAAAAGGAACCAGCTGATTCACAAAATTAATGGAATCCAAAAAGTCTTCAAACTCAAACTGCTTACTTATTCTTTCATTTTCGAATTTCCAGCCAGGTACTTCTTTGAGTTGTTCCTCTATTTCTTCTTGGGAAAGAATTTTGGTATCAATAATCATTTTTTAATGTTAAACCAGAATGCCAAATAAATTAGTTAGGCACGACACAATTACTTTGCAACGAAAATTATTTATCTAAGGCTGTAGAGCTTGTTCGACTTCCCCATCAACAGAGATAACAACTTTTTTAACGGATGAAAACTGAAGCAAGGTTTTAGTTATTTGTGACCGTATGGCACTAACGCGACAAGAACCTCCTACGGATTCCTCAATATTCCCCGAGAAATCAACCCGAGCGATCCCTTCCTTGTCGATAATCAACGACTTTATTTTTGAATCAATATTAATAGACGAAAAATAACCAAGCTGTTGTTCAATTTTAGTAGGACCTTTTATTAATTCTTCCAAAGCTGCCTTTCCGATGGTTTGGGTTTTAGAAACATTTCTTTCAAAAGGAAAAACTCTATCACAATCCAAAACACCTTTCTTTCCAAAGTAAATTTTTACCTTCGTCGTTTCTCCGGCCTGGAACTTTACGGGTACCTGATATTTCATCTCCAAGCCAGATATCCCTGATGGATTGTCACTGACAAAAACAATTTTTCCTTGATCTCCCTCTGATTTGAAATTAATTTTTGCTTCAAAAGGAACCATCTTTTCTGCCATCCAGTCACTTTTGGCTTGAACAACCCCAGAACCAATTTCTCCTCCTTTACTATCTAACATTTTTACGGGAAAAGAACCCTCAAAAAACCAATTTCCAAGAGCTTCTCCTTCTATTTTAACAGGACTCGAAACAATTTCGTTTGCTTTGGGTGAAATTATTCTTATCGTTTCTACTTTTGGGGTTGTTATCAATTCAATAAAAGTTTTTCCCCCTGAAAAGCATTTTCTCGGATTAGTACTCTCAACCCTATTTCCCGAAGCCAGACAAGATGCAAAATCTTTAATTTCCTTTGATGTTCTGCGAACTTTGGGAATAAACAAAAAACTAATTATAGAAAGAAATAAAATAATCAATATTAATAGCAAGCTTTTTTTCATGAAGGAAGAATAATATAAATTTGTTTTTTGGAGAATGCTACGGGCAATAAACTGCAATAAATAAAAAGGTGGTCTTTAAACCACCTGAGCGGAGAAACACTTTAAAACAAAAACAAAGTTATGTGTTTTCTCCTTCGAAGAGAAGGCGTTTCTCTGCACTTTGCCGTAAAAAGCCCCACTTTAGGACTTCTACCAAAGCTCGATGTTGGCCTTCTTGAAAAAGAAACGGATGATGTAAGGCAACTCCTTTTTTCGCGCACTAGACTTCTTTTGAAAAAAAGAAACCTCCCTATCTTCATGGCTTTCTACCTTCCCCTGCTCTTACCTACTGAAAGAGCAGACAACTGAATGCCCCCGAAGATCATCCAATTTAAGCAAATTACTTAAAAACACAAATGTCAAAAATTATTTCGTAAAAAAAGTTAAATGTTTAGAAAAACTGACACTAAACTACAATTTAAAATATGCACAATTAAATAAAATAATAATTTTTATTGACACAGTTTTTTTCAAAACGACATGAAAGTATATGACCATTCTGTTTAAGCCAATTTCTCTTTTTCTTGAAATTTGGATCAATTCTCTCCACTTCTTTCCAAAATCTTTTTTTATGGTTGCGAACCTTTAAATGTGTCAGCTCATGAACAATGACATAATCAATGACTGGTAGTGGAGCCATAATTAATCTCCAATTAAATTTAAGACATCCTAAGGAATCGCATGAACCCCACTTTTGTTTGGCATTTAAAATAGTAATTTTATTAAAACGATAATTAAATTTTCGAGCAATCTCATAAGTTCTAGCTGGGAAAAAATTTTCTGCTTCTTTTTTGTACCAAAAAGAAAAAATCGTCTCCGCTTTTAGAATCTTTTTTTCAAATAGCATGAATTGTGAACCAGAAAAAAATGTATCCTGTGGTTGCTCTGTTAAAATTAGCGGATAATAATTTCCGAGATACAAGAACTCCTCACCTGTTCTCGCTTTTTTAAGTTTAGATAAATGAAAAACTTTTCGATAATATTCTTTTTTCTTCTCGATCCATTTTTTCTTTTCAAAAATAAATTTGTTAATCTTTTCTTCATCTAGATTTAATGGAGCACGAACAATAACACGCAAATCAGGATTTACTTGTAACGAAAGCGTTCTTCTTTTAGAACGAATTAATTCGTATTGTCTGTTATTGTCAGCCATTTTTGTAATTAACGTTCCATAAGTTGACCGTTTGCTTTTGAACAAGAATAGATAATTTCTTTTGGGTATCCATAAGGATTTATTCTCGAACAATTAGGAATTTCTTTCCCTCCCGCAGTGACTACCCATTTCTCCCCTTTTCTGTATGCGTACCAATTATAAATACTATCTAAATTATTTTTTGAAACTACCAATCCAGTTGCAAAACCATTTAATTCCTTCTTTATACTTATTTCAATTTGGTTACCAACACTCACTCTATTTAAAAAATAGTCTTGTACCGTCCTAATTAGACTTATGTTGTTTTTATCATCATTTTGTAGAAAAGACATTTCTTCAATTGGACTAGATAATATTTCATTTTTCTTTATAAATTTGGACTCACTTAAAAAAGAGGGAATAAAATTCGCCAAAATCATAAATAAAACAACCACGACAACAATCAATATTATTTTATAAATTTTTTCACCTTGTTTCATGTTTTTATCCAAAAGACTACTTTATTTTACTTAATAATGAACGAATAATAAATTTCCCTAGATTTTATCTTTCTGATACAATTCATCAAGTACCATCAAATTCTAAAAGGAGCCCGACATGGCGGTCCTCAGAATTCTTGTGTGCAAACATTGCGGCTGGAAGAGAATTACTACTGACAATGTTACTTTTGAGATAGCATCCCCATCTTATGAATCCAATAACGGCGCAATTCTAGAACCAATGGTTCAAGAAGAGGATTGCCCCGCTTGCGGATGGATGCATGTGAAAAGAGTTGACCAGCTACCGCAGGTACAAGAAATAAAACCTAAACTAGTCATTTCGGATCCGATTCGAGATTGCTTTCCCTTGCCTCCTGTATACGAGCGGGATTGATTTAGCCTGGATTTTTTATCCAGTGTCTTTTCGAGAAGCAATCAGGAGTGAAACGAGTTCACTCGTTTCGCTCCCTTTTTAGTTTGAATTAGAAACTAATCAGTAATTTGCGCTGCCCTTTTTTATGTACTATTTTAAAGTTTGTGAAAGTAATAGTCGCTGAAAGCGAGGGGATCGCGAGCCGACAAGCGGCAGCGATCGTAGCTGATAACTTGAAAAATAAGCCTAATACTGCTTTTCTTTTGCCAACCGGCAGCACTCCTGTCTTGCTTTATGAATTATTAAGAGAAAAAGTAGCTGCAGGCAGAATAAGTTTTACTCACGCAAAAACTTTTAACTTGGATGAATATGTAGGAATTAAATCATCTAATCCTCAAAGTTATCATTTTTTCATGAACCAAAACTTATTCAACAAAATAGATATAAAGAAATCAAATATTAACATCCCCGATGGAACGTGTAAGAACCCTCAAGAATATTGTGAAAATTATGAAGATAAGATTCACCACTCGGAAATAGATTTAGCAATTTTAGGAATAGGAAAAAATGGCCATATTGGATTTAATGAACCCGGCACTTCTTTTGACTCAACAACTCACATCGCTGAACTAACACCATCAACTGTTGAAGCAAATGCTCGTTTCTTTAAAACAAAAGATGAGGTTCCCACAAAAGCAATCACCGTCGGTCTAAGAACAATCATGAATGCTAAAAGTGTAATTTTGTTGGCATTCGGAAAAAATAAGGCGGAAGCTATAAGAGACGCCATTGAAAAACCCGCTAATGAAAATCTTCCGGCATCGATTCTCCAGAATCACAAGAATGCGATTTTTATTATCGATCAGGAAGCTGCTTCCCTTTTAAAGAATACTCCCATAGAACCACCTACTTTGGGGAATATAAAATTATATTCAGAATTTAATCTTCCCAAAAATAAAAAAATAGTATTTTTTTCTCCCCATCCGGATGATGCTGCAATTTGTGCGGGAGCGATTCTTACAACTTTAGCCAAAAATAACGAAGTTCACGAAATAATTTTAACGACTGGTCATCGGGCAGTTGGTATAGGAAAGAACTCGGAGCAGAAAGCACTCATTAGAGAACAGGAAGCAAGAAAAGAAGCTAAGGTCTTGAAAACAAAAATTCATTTTATGGAATGCCATTATTACGATAATGGCAAAGACATATGCGAAGAAGATCTAAAGAGAGTCAGAGATCTTATGCAAAAAATTACGCCCAACATCGCTTTTGTTCCCCAGAAATCAGACCCCCATCCAACTCATGTTCAATCTCGAAAAATTGCACTTGCTTCTTTGCCTCATGATATTGATCTTTGGAGTTTTGAAACTCCTTGGGGACTTTTTGCCCATGAAAAACTCAACGCTGCTTTTGAATTTGGAGAAAAAGTTATGAGAGTGAAAATGTCAGCTATCCAAAAACATAAAAGTCAAATCGAGAGAACAAGGTTTGACCTAGCAGCCAAAGGGATAGCAAGCTTTAGGAGAATAACAATAGCCGAACAATTCTTTTCGGAGTTAGGAAAAAAATCCCTGGAAACCGAGCCTTATTTGGAATTGTTTAATATCTCAAGATGGTGAACTAATCAAAAAACAACAAATCCTAGTTAAAAATTAATTTTAAAAGATTTCAATTTTCAACAGCCAATAAAGATAATTCCCGCATTGAGTAATCTAAAATTTTGTCATTTTCTCCAAAAACAAATTCTGCTTTTATTTTTTGGCCTTCAATTACTTTCGGCAACCAAAAAACATCATCCGGCCACATTTCTTCAAAAGGAAGTTCTTGAGTAGAGAACCATTTGGGCCGCATTTCATCGCTTTCTTGAGGTACTTTTTCCCATAAATTTGAAAAGTAGGCAAGAACTTGTTGATTCCATTCTGGATGGTCAGGAAAATAAAAAGATAAATCTGCCACAAAGTCTAAAGTTAGAGGTTTAACATTTATTTCTTCTTGAGATTCTCTTATTACTGCTTCTTCTACACTTTCTCCGGGTTTCAATTTTCCACCAACTCCATTCCACCTCCCCATTCCAAACCCTCTTTTTTTCATAGCCAACAATATCTGATTCTCTTTAGTTAAAAAACAAAGTGTGGTTTGCCTTAAGGGGGTTTTATTTTCCATATTTAAATTATAAAATTAGTCTTCTGAGTAATCAATAAAAAAATGCGAGAGCCTTTTGGCTCTCGCCTGTATCTCCTTTTGCAAAGTGACCCATGGAAAAGAACTACGGCCGTAGCCGTACCACCCGCACTGTTATCGAGTGCCCATCACTCCAATGCGGGAGACAAGGCTTGGATCACCCCCTTTCTTTGTTAGCGAAGACATGACAAGCTCTCCTCAATACAAAGACCAAACACCTGAGCTACCATGGTCTGTCGTGTAACTCCTTTGTGAAAGAGGAAAGATATACCCTTCTAAATTATACCCTAATCTCCAATATCAAATACAACAACTAAAGGCATGTGATCAGTAACATCCACTTGAGGCATGTAATGTTCTTCTATTTTTAAATCATCCGTGGCGAACACCATATCAACTACGGAGGTTGCAAAACCAGGCAAACTTTTTCTTTTCATGTTGAATGAAGTTTCAAATTGTCCTTTAAAAACGTTTTTAAGCCTGGTCTCAATATTTCTAATGGTTTCTGTCTGTTCTTTTGTGTTGAAATCACCTGACAATATTACCCTTTCCTTACCCTCGACCTCCCGTACAATAGTTTTACTCATTTTTAACCTTGCTTCGTTGTCTTCTCCATCAAATCCCCAAATCCCCTGAGTGTTAAATACATTTAAGATCTTTCCCTTTATTTCAATCTCGCAATGTTGAAGGTTACGTGGAGTTTTAGAAAAGTCCGGTCCTATTTCCACATAATTAGGATCATAAGGTATTTCATAAAAAATTGTTCTTGTGCTTAATATAGGAAAACGAGAAAAAATTGCATTTCCTTGCTCGGCAACAATTCCATTATCTTTTTTGTGATCCAAGAAAGTTGGAGAAAAAGCTGTGAATTCAAAATTTAATTTTTCTTTAATTTCAGCAACTGAGCGATAATTTAGGGGAAGTTTTTCATCAGTAGCATTGTAAACCTCTTGAGCTGATAAAATATCAGGATCCTCTTTTTTCAGAAATTCAATTATCTCATCGAATAATTTTCCTCCATACCACAGATTCAAGTTAATGAATTTTAACTTCATTATAATGTTATTTTGACAGCTTTTATTGCCATAAATAGCGGGATTTCTTGTCTACTTATATTTTCTCTTTTTGCCTCTCCCCCTTTACTTTTTTTGGATGAAATCCATTCGTCAATCTTTTCAATTAAAAAACCATTCGCTTTTAATTCTTCACTTAATTTGGATAAGGAGAAATGAAATGACCATGTTACTTGAGAAGATTTTCCGCGACTTGGATTGGCGGAAATGGGAATTTTCATTTCTGACATATATTTCGCGATACGACGATATTGTATATTTTGTTTTTCATCTACTTCCCATGACGATTGTCTGGGGATACGAAAACATGGATGGTTAAGAACAATAACAAAGATTGATCCGTCTTTTAAGTGCTGAGAAGCTAAGGAAATTGCTTGATTAAAGTTTTCAAAATTTTGCAGAGCTAATATACAAGCTGCTCTATCAAAATCAGTTTTTGCTGTCGATAATTCTTTAGTTACATCAGAAACTTTGTAAAAATGATTTTTGTTTGAATCTTGCTTCTGGGCAAATTTGATCAAATCAGGAGAATTATCAAATCCTTCGTAGTAAATATTCTCGTCTAAATATCTTCCCAAAACTCCAGAACCGCATCCTAAATCCAATACAGATATTCCTTGTTTAAGATTAAGTAATTTTAGAGCCCCCGGAATTACAACATTTTGATGATAAAAATGTCCTTTTTCTCCAACTTCAGATATGTACCATGATTTTACTTTTTGCCAAGAAGTATCCTTTTTATTATTTTGTTCTTTCCTCATGATGTATTTCTATTCTTTTTCCAATGGTTTGCATAGTCATTAAAAAACCGGAACTTATCCGGAATTTATCTTTTTGGCTTCCAATCGTAGGTGATTACACAGGTTGCAATAACCACCACAACTCCAAAGGCCAAAAGTAGGTTAATGTTCCTTTCCAAAAGTTCAAACAGCATATGTCCTCCTTCCAAAGTACTATTAGATAATTTGAAGTCCAGGCTTAACTTGAATTTTGATAATATCACTTCTTATAGGCTGGGTTAAAGAATAAAGAACACAAGACGCAATGTCCTCAGCTCTCAGCATTTTATATTTCTTTCTAATTCTCTCTGTCTTACAGATGATTGTTTCACCATATTTGTCTAGACAGATCCCGGTTCAATTTAGGTGGCAAAGGACACTTTTAAATGATTTTATTTTTTTACAATAACAAACGGAAAAGCCTGATTGGTTATCTGAAATTTTCCTTGTTTATTTAACCATTGAGTAAGGTAGGCTTGTCCCGCATGGTAAGCTACCCATTCTTCTCTACCAGAATACGTATCTTCGCTGAGGGCGATATAAGTTCTTCCGTCCTTTGTCCTTTTTTGTAAATTTAAAACTGCTTGCTCATGAAGATTAGACCAATACCCTCCTCTTTTCGAAATGGTTTTATCTAAACCAAAAATTCGTGCTTGAATATCAGCAAGAACAAATTGCATTCTTCGCTCACTTCCCCAACTTTTGCCTTTCGGATAATAAATTTTATCAGAACCGAGAGTGTAAATTGTCTTTCCCGCATATTTATTCTGAACGAAAGCTTTATAAACAACATCCGCATTATGAAAAACTGCTTTGGGAATAGGCAAAGAAGCAAGGGTATAAGCCAATGCAGTATTTATGTTTAATGTAAAAGTGGCCATGTAATCTGGATTAATTTTGCCATGGTTCACCAAACTTCCGTCGGCATTGATATTAGAACCATTAACCCATTTTGAGACTGGCCTGCCATTAATAACTTCATTGTTTTTGGGATCAATTGGAGAGGAAAAGGATGACATGGCTAGCTGTAACATTTTGGTCTGCCATATTTTTTTGTTTGGATGGTTTGGCATCATTGCTGTAGCTATTTGTAATATTGTTCCATTCCAGGCATTTTCTTCAGCTTTTGTGTCTCCATGATAATTTATCTTTCCATTTAAAGAACGATAATAAGGCGGATCGTAGACATTGAATCGATTAGATTCATAAATCACCATATTTTTTACCAAAGCTTTGTCATAAGAACTTAAATTATCCCAAAGGAGCCAGCCGGCAAATCCGGTGTTGCTTGCCCAAAGCGCACTTTGCCAAGAATTACCCCAACCCTTTTTTGAATTAGATATGTGTCTGAAAGCCAAGGAAGAAATAAGTTTGGTTACCTTTGTTTGGGCATCCTCTCGAGAGATACCAGTTAGATTCTGATCATATGCCCCGGTTTTTAATGAGACTGCTAGAGCAAAGGCTTCATCTGCCGCAGGTCTTATTTGGTTTTCGTTAATACCCCCAAATTCTAAAAAAGAATTCTTCTGTTTCGAAAAACCCTTATCGTTCCACCAGGATGTGAGCGCATATTTGTTTGAATTTAGTAATATTTGTCTTACACGAGAAGAATCAGCATCTATCGGCAAACCTTTTTTAAATTTATTCCAATTAACTGGAACTACTTCCGTATTAAAAGCGAGAACCGCTAGAGGTTGAGTGAAAATTAAAACTACAAATGATAATTTTAAAATTTTGCTAATAAGCTCGCTTGCTTTGAACTTCATTTTTGATTCAGTATTACTTATATGGTTCCCCGCAAGTTATTTAACTCTAACAGAAATTGTACACTAAAGAAGTTTTTTCCTCTTTTTTTATTATTTTTTGGTTTTGTCCCTGTTCAGGCTCGCGCTGTGGTAGATGTGAATTCGCTTAAAAATAACTCTTACATCTTCGCAAAACAAAAATATAACGCGTTATCTAAAAAATACTATCTTAAAAAATATCCCTTTGTCACAAACGATAAAGGAGAATGGAAATTTACTGGACCAAGCGGATGGACAAGCGGTTTTTTCCCAGGAAGCCTCTGGTTTATTTATGAACAAACAAAGGAAGAAACATGGAAGAAGAAAGCTAGAGAGTGGCAAAAAGCTTTAACAAGTCAGAAAAATAACAAAGAAACACATGATATTGGTTTCATTATCTACAGTAGTTTCGGCAATGACTACCGCCTTACTGGGAATATAACTAGCAAGAATATCCTTTTGTCAGCTGCGAAAACTTTAGCTACTCGGTACGATCCTAAAATACAAGCTATTCGTTCTTGGAACAGCGACGCTCCGAGGTACGAAGTAATAATGGATAATATGATGAATTTGCAACTGCTTTTTTGGAGTTCCAAAAATGGAGGTGATAGGAATTTATATAATATTGCCCTCAATCACGCTCTAAAAACTCAAAAAGATTTCATTCGCTCTGATGGATCAGTTTATCAACTTGTGGTTTACAACCAAGCAAATGGAAAAATAATGGGAAAATCAAATCCGCAAGGATTCTCTCCAAATTCTGTTTGGTCCAGAGGTCAAGCATGGGCAATTTATGGGTTCGCTAATGTTTACAAAGAAACAGGAAATAAATCTTTTTTGCAGACTGCTCGTAAAACTGCGAATTATTTTATAAACAATCTTCCTTCTGATAATATTCCCTATTGGGACTTCAAAGCTCCAAAGAAAGCTCTCCAACCAAAAGATAGCTCTGCGGCGGCAGTTGCAGCTTCGGGTTTAATAAAACTAAGCTGTTTAGAGATTAGCAACTACAACAAAATAAAATATCGCCAAGTTGCGGAAAGAATTCTCAATAGCCTTAGCACAAAATATCTGGATAATGACGGGCAATCTCTTCTTTCACAGGGAACCTATAATAAAAATATGGGCGAGTTTAATGTTGGTACCTCGTGGGGTGATTATTATTTCTTGGAAGGACTAGGAAACATAAACAAATCTTGTACTGATATCTGGTAGTTAAAAAACTCTACTGTAATTAATTCCACTGAGTTAAGTCTTGCTTTAAGTTATATTTTTATTGCATTAATTACAGGAAGGGGGTGATTTAAGAATGGCAAAAATAGTTTACGCGTTTCTTTTAGCTTTTGTTCTCGGAATAGCTAGTTTTGCTTTGGCGCAACAATCTCCTACTCCTACTCCAAGTCCATCAGCCAGTGAATCACCTTCTCCCATTCCTAGCGAGCCACCACAAACTGGCTTAGGAGGAATGAGTTAAAAGATTTGAATCTTTGCGTAACCTCTCTTGGTTTGTAACCAAGAGAGGTTGGCGTTCTAACTATTTTTAAAAGACGCTCGTGTATGAAAACAAGAAAGATTTTGGGGGTAGCAATAGTTTTTTTGGGATTAGGAATTGGAATAAGCATTGGACATATTCTTGTTAAATCTCATTCAGATAATATCCTCCCAACTCCTGTTGTTGCTGTTCCTACACCAACACCAAAAATTTCTCCAAAAACATTAATAATTCCGCGCTTGAATATAAAAGCACCTATTGATCCCGTAGGATTAACCCCTAATGGCAGCATGGGAGTGCCTTCTGAACCAGACAGAGTTGTTTGGTATAAATACGGACCACTGCCAGGAGAATTGGGCAATTCTGTTATTGCGGGCCATGTAGATTGGCACACCGGACCGGCAATTTTTTATGATGTTGCCAAACTTAATCCTGGAGATGAAATAATAATCACAACAGTTCAAGATACCGAAATTATTTTTCGCGTAAAAGAAAAAAAGATCTATAGATACAATGATTTTCCAATTAATGATGTTTTTGGATCAGTTAATCTGTCTAAACTGAACTTGATTACTTGCACAGGAATATTTGATACAAATCAAAAAAATTATTCACATAGATTGGTAATATTCAGTGAAAAGCAACTTAAGTCCCAGGAGGAAAACTAAAGGTCGGAGGTGGCACTTCTTTTCCTTCTTCAATCGTAATTAATCCGTGTGCTTTCAACGGAATTTTTTTAGGATCTCCATTATATCTTTCTCCGTCTACGTAATACCGCAATTCTTCCGATGGTTTAGCTATTAAGTCCCCAGCTTGAGTTTTAGTTAAGGGTTTTCCCCAGATATCGAAAAATTGGCCCAAAGTAAAATCAGCTCTCCCGGGAGTCTCGATATGAATTATTCCATCGCTTTCATGAGTGTGTAGCCAATATAAACAATCCAGATCTTTCCTTATTCCAATGTCGGCAGGCAAAATTAAATTAACTCCATCCTTTAACATTGTCATGTGAGCATGAAAATGAGTTTTATTCATTTCAGGCTGACAAGCAATACCATCTATTTCAGGTACTGAAGAAATCTCTTTTCCCCTATTCAGAAAATAAAAAGACAAGATAATTAAAATAGCTATAAATAGAATGACAATAATTATTTTTTTCATATATCTTATTTTCCCAGGTACCTCTTGCTAACTTAGTGAATCAGCACACATTTGCTCAAACTTAAAATTTACTAAAGACAATTGACAAAGCAAGATTGATCAAAGAGCCAAAAAAAAGCATAATGTCTTTTATGCTCTCTGATGTGGACGAGCCGAAACTCGTAAAAAGTGCTCAAAAAGGCGATACTAGGGCTTTTGATGAGCTGGTCAAAATTTTCCTTCCTCTTGTATATAGTTTCGCTTTTAGACTTGTCCACGATCAGTCTTTGGCAGAGGACTTGGCTCAAGATACATTCTTAAAAGCCTGGAAAAGGATAGTAACTTTTGATAATTCCAGATCCTTTAAACCGTGGTTGCTAAAAATTACCAGGAATTTAGCCTATGACTTTTTAAGAAAAAAGCGGGTGACGGTCTTTTCTTCTCTTAATGAAAATGAACAAGTTTATTTGAACAACCTAGTCGCCGAAGTTTTAACTCCCGAAGAAGAGGTAAAATCTGGTGAAACAAAACAAGAAGTTTTAGATACGCTTTCTCAGATGAAAAAGGAGCAACGAGAAGTACTTCTAATGCATTACGTTGAAGAGTTAAGCGCTTCAGAGATATCAGAAATCTTAGAAGAACCTCTAGAAACAATTCGCACCAGATTAAGAAGAGCGCGTTTTTCCTTCAAAAATATCTTTAATTTTGAATCTGAACCCGTTTCCGACCCGTTGCCCGTATTAGATAGCATACATGAAAAAGAGCCCGAAAGTATTAATTCCCTCGATATCCAACCTCACAATACCTGAGGGACTTGAGTCTAAAATCTTAAATAATCTTCACAGAAAACAAAGAATCGTTTTCGTTAGGTCTTTTTTATTGAATAGCTTGAGCTTAATTTTAACCTCAATTTTTACGCTATCTAGCTTGTATTTTTTCGTTAAATCTTTTTATTCGAGCGGGATTAAAGATTTAATATCGACAATTATTTCAAACTTTGATGCCTTAAGACCCGCTGACGTACTATTTGCGCTATTAGAAAACATCTCCCTGGAAAGTTTGGCGTCTCTATTTGCCAGTTTGACCCTTCTTTTTTCTATTATTTTAAGAAATAAAAAATATTTAAGTATTCATCATGACCAGCATGGACAATTTAGAAACGCCTAAGGAGGAAATTAAAGAGATTAAAAAAGAAAACCAAACGGGAATCGAGGTTCCTAAAAATATAATTATTATTCTCGGTGGCATTGCGATTTTTTTAGTTGGTTTTCTTTTAGGACAAAGATTTGAAAGAAACAGGTTGCGTCATTTTCAAGGATGGAACGACAACTATCAAAATATTTTCTTTTCGGCAAGACGAATGGATCCCCCTCCTCCCCCCGAACATATTCGATCTCCCTTAATGGCCATAAGAGCACACGGATTAATTGGAAAAATTTTAAATATCAGCGGAACTAAGTTAACTGTTCAAGGAGACGATCAGGTGGAAGAATCTGTAATAACTGATGAAAAAACTATTGTTAGGATTGATGGCTCCCCAGCTTCTCTTGAAGACATGAAAGTCGGACAAAGAATAGCCGTTTTTGGTCAACCAAATAATCAGGGGCAAATCGCAGCAAACTTCATTCGTATATTTAAAGATAATAATGCGCCTTTGAATCAAAGGTTAATTAAATAATATTTAATAAATTTTATGAAGAATTCTAGAAAATATTGGATAGTAGGCGTAATCGTTGTTGTTATTGTGGCGGTTGTTTTTTTTGTTAACAGAAGTAAGTCGAAACAAGATAATTCCCAAGCACAAACCTCAAAAGTTGATTATGGAACGATCGTAACCTCGATTTCTGGAAGTGGATCTTTAGCTTCCCAAACGCAAGCAGATGTTAGCGCTCCCGGATATGGAATCATAGATAAAATTTATGTTAAAAATGGACAACAAGTAAAAGCTGGCCAAGTCTTATTTCATTACCATTCCTTAGCTTCTTCAGCTGACGTCGCAAAGGCGCGCGCAAGCTTTTTATCTGCCCAAGATAGTTTAAACAAAGCCAATGCTAATTTAGCTACATTAAATTCTAGTTTAATTACGGCTCAACAATTACTCCAAGATGCAACAAAAAATGAACAAATATTAAGCAAGAACGCTGAAAGCAGCAAATTAGAGTTAGAGAGCACAAAAATCGACTCTAAAAAAGATTTAGAAGACGCAAAAAAAGGAATAATTGACTCAGCTAATGTACAAGAACAAGCTTCTACTGATCTTGGTATTTCTTCAGCTCAATCTGGACAAAAGAGTTCCGCTTTAGCGCTAGATTCAGCCAAGATTAAGTCACAACAACAAGTCATTGCCGCACAAAGCACCTATGAACAAGCACAGCGGGACGCGGATTCCGCTGCTTTGAAGAAAAAAAGCGCTCAATACTCTTATGATGCGGCGAAACAATCTTTAGCAAACCAATCAACCACTATTGCAGCTTCTCAGGCAAGTTTGACTTCAAGCAGTCTAGCCCTGCAGGAATTAACTGACCAAGTAGTCACTGCTCCAATTTCAGGTCAGATTTCTAACTTAGGTATTGTTGAAAATGCTGTCGTTGGAAAATCTTCTTCATCAAGTTCATCCACAACTTCATCAACATCTACTTCATCTTCGAGCTCCTCGTCATCGTCCACAACCATTCTGTACATATCAAATCCCAAAAATCTCGGAGTCACTATTACCGTCAATGAAGTTGATATTCCTTCAATAAAAGAAGGACAATCAGCGACGCTATCTTTTGACGCTCTTCCCGGAAAAACATTCATAGGACATGTGAGTAATATCGATTATATTGGCACAACCACTTCGGGAGTAACCACCTACAATGTCCAAATAATTCTTGAAGACACTGATGAAGGAATGAGACCGGGCATGTCCGCAAGCGCATCTGTAATCACAAACCGCAAAGATCATGTTCTCTTGGTTCCAAATTCTGCCATCCAAACTCAAAATGACCAATCTTTTATAAGCGTTCTTAAAAATGGTCAGCCAACCACGGTTACCGTAACTACCGGCCTAAGTAATGACGTCGAAACGGAAGTGACTAGCGGCTTACAGGAAGGAGACACAATTTTGGTAACTCAAACTAGCACTACTGGCGGCTCTGCTTTTAGCGGAAGTAGCGGGATATTCCGAGGCAGCGGAACACGAGTATTAATGGGGCCAGGTGGATGATTACCTTAACCGACATTAAAAAGGATTATAGACAAGGGGATACCATTTCTCATGCTTTAAGGGGAGTAAGTTTGCATGTTTCGGAAGGAGAATTTATGGCAATTATGGGACCATCGGGATCAGGGAAATCTACTTTAATGCACATCATTGGCGCGCTTGACGTTCCTACTTCCGGATCATACGTGCTTGATGGAAAAGAAGTTCACTCCTTAAATGATGATCAGCTTTCTGAAATAAGAAATAACAAAATTGGTTTTGTTTTTCAGGCTTTTAACTTATTGCCACGCATGACTATTGTAAAAAATGTCGCTCTCCCTCTCGCCTATGCCAACGACCCAGACAGAAGAAACAAAGCAGAAAAACTCTTAGACATGGTGGGCTTAAAATCCAAACTCTACAGCAAATCTAATGAATTATCAGGGGGACAAATACAGAGAGTTGCTATAGCGCGTGCTTTGGTAACCAATCCGCGCATTATTCTCGCTGATGAACCTACGGGAAATCTTGATACAAGAACAAGTGAAGAGATAATGGCTTTATTTGCTCAGCTCAATAAACAAGGCAGAACCATTGTTATGGTTACCCACGAACATGACATTGCCGCTCACGCCAGTCGAGTGATTACTTTAAGAGACGGACTTGTTAGCGAAGATAAGAGACAAGAGCCGCATCATGATAAAAATTCACCTGTAGATAAAATGCATCTCCATGGATTTTAAAGAAACAGCCGCAACATCTTTTGAAGCTCTTTTGAGCAATAAACTTAGAACAGGTCTTGCTGTTTTAGGAATCGTCATTGGGATTGGAGCAGTTGTGGCTCTCATTACTCTTGGCAAAGGAGCTCAACAATCAGTTACGAATAGTATTTCCTCTTTGGGTTCAAATCTGCTGACAATCACTCCAGGGACAACAAACGACAGAGGAGTACAAGGAGCAAGCGGTTCTAGATCTTCTTTAACTCTTGATGATGCTAAAGCAATTTCGAGTAATTTATCTTCGCTTTCAGCAGTCAGTGAAGTTAGCGCGGAAACCAGCCGAAATTTTCAAGTAACTTACGGCCGCAATAATACAAACGTTCGAGTGTCTGGGGTGCTTCCTTCATACTCTACTGTTCATAATATTTCTACAGAAAATGGAAGTTTCATTACTCAACAACAAGCCGACAGCATGAGCAAAGTTGCTGTAATCGGACCAACCGTAGCCAGTGACTTATTTAATAATGACGATCCCATCTCGAAAACAATAAAAATAAATCAGCAGGATTATCGAGTTGTCGGAGTAACTAAATCAAAAGGAGGCGGCGGTTTTATGAATGAAGATGAACTTATATACATACCGTTAACGACAGCACAAAAAGTGTTAATGGGGACTAACTACGTCCAAACCATTTCGGTTTCTGCGAAAAGCGCAGATTTAATGAATGACGCCATAGATCAGGTTGGTTACCTCCTCTTAAAACGACATCGGATCAGTTCACCTGACAAAGCCGATTTTAGTATTCGTTCTCAAGCAGATATTCTTGGTGCCGCCACTCAAGCAACAAGCACCTTAACCGGACTTCTTTCCGGCATCGCTGCAATCTCTCTATTGGTTGGAGGCATAGGAATAATGAATGTCATGTTAGTAACCATAACAGAAAGAACACGGGAAATTGGGATCAGAAAGGCAATTGGAGCAAAAAGAAAAGATATTCTTGCTCAGTTTCTCATAGAAGCTATCGTTTTAACCGCGTCGGGAGGAGTCTTGGGAATTATCTTGGGTTTTGGCCTCTCTTATATTGGAGGGTTGTTCTTGAGTATACCTACAGTCTTATCTTTTTCCGCACCACTTCTCGCTTTCAGTGTTTCCGGTGCTATCGGACTTATTTTTGGCTATTATCCGGCTCGCCGAGCTGCATTATTACAACCGATAGTAGCATTACGTTACGAATAATTTTTAATCATTATAAAAAGATATGAATAAAAAATTAATTACAATAGGAGTAGCGGGTTTAATAATAGGAATTCTAGCAGGGTATTTGGGAGCAAGATCTTTTACCCCAAGAAATAATCGCAATTTTGTAGGCAGAAACTCACCAATACGCCAATTTTCTCAAAGTGGATCTCGCATCACTTTAGGAGAAGTTCAAAACATTTCTTCAGATAGTTTGACTCTTAAAACTCGAGAAGGCTCTAATCAAATAGTCTTAATAAACAATGACACATCATTTAAAAAATTGAGTGATGCTACCCAGGCGGACTTCCAGAATGGAATAAATGTTATGATTACCGGTAAAGCCAACCCTGATGGAAGCATTACTGCAACGAATGTCCAAACTGCTCCAGAAAATACAATGCAACCTCCAGTTGACCAGCAAGCCAGAGGACCTCAACAAAACTAGTTTTCTAGAGGGGGCCAAAATAATTAACTGAAACGGTGTAGATGACGTCAGCCGCTGAAAAAAGGAAAAATATCATACCTTATTTTTCGTTAGTTTGGTTACCGTTTTTTTTAGTTATTTTTTTTGTGGTAGAAAATTATTCATTCAATATTTGGACAAATTTAGATGAACGCTGGCTCCTGAGAAGTTCTTTGGCCACATTGGGTTTGGGGACAATATTATATGGCCCTTCCGTTTTCATGAAATACAAAACAAGACATATTTATTTGTTCCTGATGTCCTTAGCCGTTGGTCTTATTTTTTTCTCTCAATTCTTGTATTTTTCATATTCAGGAGGTTTTTTACAAGCGTCATCGTTGAAATACGTAGGACAACTCAGCTCTGTTAAAGGAACTATAGGATTAATGATGGAACGACGAATCATTATTTTTTTTCTAGTTTCCTTGGTGCCAGTTTTTTCTTTTTTTTGGCACAAAAACAACCAGGATCATTTTCAATTTCCAAGAAAGATAAAAATTGGATTTATTTCGCTGCTTGTCGTAATTACTTTTTTCTCTTATGGTTTTGTAATTTACAAAGAGAAAAAAGAGGCGGGTGATATTAGGGGCCTTTATAGCAGATTGTTTAACACCAAGGAGCTCGTTGAAAAAATTGGGGTTGCTAACTACTACTTCGAAGACTTGATAAGAATTGCTAGGGCTTCAAACTATGTAAATTCAGAGGACAAAAAAAGTACTTTAGAATGGTTGAATAATCACCCATCTCCTGAAATAAATAAGGAAGTTTTCGGAGTAGCAAGGAATAGAAATCTAATAGTAATTCAAGTTGAATCCTTAGAAAATTTTGTAATAGATAGAAAAATAGACAACCAAGAAATAACTCCAAACTTGAATAAATTAAAATCTGATGGCCTGTATTTTTCGAATTACTATTATCAAGCTGGTCCTGGAACTACAGCCGATGCTGAATTTTCCGTGACAAATTCTCTATTTCCCCTTCAAAACTTTGTGGCTTTTTTTGAAAAACCAAACAATACCTATTTTGCCTTCCCCAAATCACTAAAAAATAACGGATACGAAACTGCGGTTATGCATGCGGATGTTCCTTCCTTTTGGAATAGAAATAATATTTATCCGAATTTAGGATATTCAAAAATATTCAGTTCCAAAAATTTTTCAATGCCAAGAGTGGTTAATCTTGGCTTAAATAAGGAGGAGGGACTTGGCGATGAAGATTTTTTGGAGCAGTCAGCTGAAATAATAAAAAACCTTAATAAGCCATTCGCAGCCACACTTCTTACTTTAACCTCTCATACTCCTTTTGAAATACCAGAAGACCTAAAAGGTTTAAAAATATCAGACAAACAGGGATTAAGTGACCACCAAATCAATTATTTGCAAACCGTAAATTATACTGACAAAGCAATCGGAAAATTTATAACGAAATTAAAGTCTTCCGGACTTTACAATAATTCAATAATAGTGATTTATGGGGACCATAAAAGTTTCACCAGCAACAAGGATGACAAGGGATTTGCTAATTTTTTGGGGCTAAGTTCATTTGACGATCTAACCTATCTTAAAAACAGTCAAGTACCACTAATAGTCCTAATTCCTGAAACAGATATTCGAGGAAAAAAGACAATACCAGCAAGCCATCTTGATCTCTACCCAACCCTAGCTCATCTTTTGGGTATCGAAGTCTCCAAGGGGGTCTTGGGGCAGGATTTATTATCGACCAAAAATCCTGTGGTTACACAAAGAGCAAACAACACAATAACTAACATCGTCACTCCTTCTTTAGTTTATATAAATTCCAACAATGGTAATTTTCTAAACGGACACTGTTATAAGAATAACGTTTTAGAAGATATAAATTTGTGCGAAGAAATTTATAATCAACAAACAAATTTAGTAAAAAACTCCGACAATATAATCCTGGGTAATTTATTTAAGTTCATTAGTAAATAATAAGTCCAAGCTATGAATAAAATAAAAGCCATTTCCCTAACTGCATTTATTATTATTTCCGTCGTTTTTGTTGTTTTTCTATATGAAAAGAGACAATTAAAACCACAAGAATCTGAAAAACTTTATGTAGAGCAAGATAAAAAAAATGACATCAAATTAGCAGAAAACCCGAAGGAACCAATCATCAATTTCAAACAAAGAATAACAAAAAAGCCTTTTGGAATTTATGTCTCACCTTTGTCTTCGCCGGTGAAACCTGAACATTTTAAAGGATTTCACACCGGAGTAGATATTGAATACGAAGACACCAACCAAGAAGTTCCAGTATATTCGGTTTCTGATGGACATGTTGTCTACTCAGATAAAGTCTCTGGATACGGAGGTGTTTTAGTTCTGCGACAAAAAATAAACGGGAAAGAATATTTAGTTTTATACGGACATCTCAATCCTTCCAGTTTAGTTTCACGCGGACGAAGCGTAACGAGGGGAGAAAGAATTGCTATTCTTGGTCAAGGTTTTTCACCTCAAACTGACTACGAAAGAAAGCACTTGCATTTCGGAATAATTGCATCAGGAAAAATAGATTTTAGAGGATATGTTCAGAAAAAGGAGGAATTATCAAACTGGATCGATCCTCAATCAATAAATTTTTCTAATCAATAATTTACAACAATTTCGTTGATTGTAACCGAGGTTACCGGATTATCGTTTTCGTCTCTCTCGACTTTTGAGATAGCATCTACAACTTCCATGCCTTTTACAACTGTCCCAAAGTTTGTGTGTTTTCCATCAAGCCAAGGAGTTACTTCAGTAGTCACGATGAAAAACTGACTACCATTTGTATTTGGTCCTGAATTAGCCATTGCTACTGAACCTCGCGCTATCTTTCTATCATTAATTTCATCATCAAACTTATATCCCGGATCACCCGTTCCATGCATAGCCCTTTTTAATGGATCTTTAGAAAGTGGATCTCCTGTTTGAATCATAAAATCTGGAATGACTCGATGAAAAGTTATTCCGTTATAAAAACTATTTTTTGCCAGATAAACAAAATTTCCCACAGTGACAGGAGCTTTTGTGCCATCCAACTCAATGTCGATATCTCCCAAATTAGTTTTGATTGTCACAGTTACTTTTTGATTAATAGGTTTTACTTCGCTAAAAGAAATATTTGATGTCATGGAATTCAAGTTACCTTGCTGCACAAGTGTTGGCAATGGTTCTTTCTTTGGGGTTTTTAAAAAATAAGCGCCAATAATGATAACAATTGCGACTGCGATAAAAATGATAGTGTTTTTCATATATGAATAATAATTAATTTCCGTTTTAGTTCCAATTACAAAGAATTTGTGTTATTCATAAAAAGCCAAGATTTTGAATGTTCTGTAGAAATACTAGTTTTGGAGGAACCAATGGAAACCATGAAAGTAAAGACAGTGGCTTTACCTGGAACTCACGATATCAATATCGCGCCCATTAAGCCGATTATCGATCATCCTTTCGTGCAAATGCTCAGAAAGCGTCATCAGCTTGACTCTGCCCATCTAGTGTTTCCTTGCGCAAACCATAGCCGTTTCGAGCATAGTCTTGGAACATATTCTCTAACTCTTGAAAGAGCACAATTTTGGGTGAGGGATGGGCTAATTTCGGTTGAGAAGGGACGAGATCTTTCATTGTTTGGGCTCTTGCACGATATTGGACACGGCCCCTACTCTCACTGTTGTGAGGAAATATGCTCAACCGATCATGAGCAAAATGGTTTGCGACTGTTGGACAAGTTGCGAAAAGAGATTGAGGCTGTCGGTGGGAATTTTGATTTCATTAGATCGCTCATGATGCATGAGGAACCCCTATCCCAAGCTGTGGTGCATCACCCGCTAGGAACTGACAAGCTCGACTACATAGTTCGGGATGCCAGTAGAACTAACGAAGCGGTTTGCATACCAACAGGTCTCATTCTCAACTACTCTCATTTTCTAGACGGCAACATGGCCATCGATGCCAAAATATGTGATGAAGTAATGCAACTTCAACGATCATATTTTTACATGTACAAGCGGGTTTATTTTAGAAAAGCTTGCTTGCTTGTAAAAAGGTTGCTGCAAAAAATGTTTGTTGCACTTATGCAAGACGATGCAACTCCTTTAAGAGAAGACATTCTTTGGACATTGGTCGATAGTCAATTGGATTCGCTTTGCCTCAGTTCAAGAAACAGACAGGTTCAATGTTTGTACGATCATTTGCTACGCCGAGAATTACCAAAGGTAGCCATTGTCTTACGACCTGACAGGTATGTCTCTCATGAACGTGTTTGCGGAAAACCCGTCCGGGTTGAGGGAGTTCCTTGGAATGTTTTAGAGAAATTCGAAAGACTGAGCAGCCCCTTAAAAGTATCGGGGTTAGAAAAAGCAATTGCGGAAATTGCGAATATCCCAGAGGATTCGGTATTTCTAGTTCCTATAGTTTCTTACAGGCGTTTCTTTCCTAAGGACATCCCCGTACATGATTTTGGGAAACCTGTTGGAACACTAAGAAGTTTGTACCCTCGGCACTACGAAGCCCTCGGAGAACTTGCTGAAGATTATGCAGCAGTTCGGATAGCGGTTTGGAAAGAATACCGGGAACGGCTATCGGAAAAAGCAGTTTCTCAAAAGGTAGTTGATTACCTTGTTTCCCTTTCAACCTAAACTTTGTTTGGGTTTTTTATTTATTGAAAATCTCTCGATTTGGCTATGAGAGATTTCAAATTTACTACTAAGAGTATCGGAGTGACGGGACCAAATATACGTTTTGATGCTTACTTAAGATTCAATGTTATACTTGGTAGTTTTTCCTTTTTCACCTCCCTTCACTATTTACTACAAAAAACGGAGCTTCTTTATTTCACTGTTTTTGTATTCTAAAACACAATATGCGAGATAATAATAACGGAAAAAGCCGTTAACATATCTTTAATTTAAATTGTTTTATCCCTTCAATATCTCTCTCACATAATTTATTTCTTTTTCAACTTCCTCGGGAGACATGACACTTTCAATAATGATTGGCGTTGTTTTTCCTTTTACCGCATCAATAATTTCATTATTTCTCGTCTTAAACAAAGGGTCGTGATAAAAATCTTTTTGATTAGTATCGCAACCGCTAAGGTGAATTTCTTTGATCCTTTCTCTGAGCAAATTGTAAAAAATACCAGCAGAAACCATGCTCTGATCATTAACAAAAACATGATTAATATCTAAAACCATATTATATTTTTCGTTTCTTCCGATTAATTCTCTCATTTCATCTGGGGTTTTAAAAGAAAATTTACGATTATCCATGTTTTCGAAAGCAATTGGAAAATTGACGTCATCAAAGACCGTAAAATCTTTTACCAAGTCCGGATGAAAAACCACAAGATCAAGGGGACGGATTTTGTTTAAATTTTCGATAACGTTAAAAATCGCAAGTGTTTTTTTGTTTCGGCAATACTCGTGTTTGGGAGCGTGTAAACTAACATAATTAAAAGATTCCAAATCTTTTTGTGTTATATCAACTATCCAGCCATCTTTTTTTCCATCAAATCTTAAAATACTTATTTCTACAGCAGAAAGTCCCAAACTTTTTAAAAACTTAAGAGTTTGCTCTCCATTTAAAAATTTAAAAAGTGATCCCGTCGAAACGCCAATTTCATGACTCATATGTTTTTTTGGGATTTTTAAAGTTTAAAGGCAAACTCCTTAGGGCATTAACAAGAAGTTCTTAAATTGCCATGGGTCCTGTCCAGTTAAATTATCCAAGTTTTCTTTGAAGTAAACTTTTCGGTTTTTTAAAGGATTCCAATCATAAGACTGTGAGACGAATTTTCCGAGATAAGGCTTTGCCATAGCCAAAACGTAATCGTGCGGCAAATCGTCAGGCAAGCATATTCCCTTTCTTGGATTTTCCAGAGCCCATTTAACAGCGGAAATTACTCCCAATGCCACTTGAATAGTAGTGGCATTTTGTCCCGCCATTAATCTTCTGGCTTCATCAATACTTAAGATACTTCCAGTCCACCACGACTCAAAACCATGGCCCATAATTAGTGCTCCTAAAATATCTTCACCGCTCGTGATTTCATCAGACATAATTCTTAATTTAGGCTGTAAGTTGTAACCTCTACCTTCGAGTTCCCAAAGAGAGCTTAAGGTCTCATGAGAAGGCATATAAGCATAATGAACTGTTGGTCGATAAACAGCTTTGTTATTTTCCCAAACAGTTAACCGGTCAGACAAACCAAAGGCTTCCCCATGTCTTATGACCATTCCAACAATCTCTTGTTCTGGTATCCAAGAACGAACTTTAGTGTGTATTCCCATCTGAGCCAAAAATATTTGATTTTGAGGACCATAAGGTGGCACTACCGCTAATTTGGGAAGCTCTTTTTCATGAGTTCCCCATCCCATTTCTGCTGGTGCAGTACCTTCTTCCCGCAAACCCTCAATACTCCATGTTCCGACGAACTCATCAACCTCTTTCGGCTTGTTCGTTATTTGAGTATCTCTTTCGCTACAATGAATAACTTTAACACCTAATGACTGAGCCAACTTTGCAAAATCAAGTTTTGTTTTGTATTCTGTCAGCTCTTCGAGTTCTCTTCCCGTCACTTTCTTCTCAGCAATAATTCTTTCCGCGATATCGATTAATCCTTGTTTCACAAAATGAGAAATTAATCCTGGATTAGCGCCGTGATCAACAACTGCAGTTGGCGCATCCTGCCAATTTTTTGACAGCTCCCTTAATTTCATCTGTCTGAAATAAAGAGATTTTTCGAGCGGTGATTTTGTTTCCATATCGTCTTCCGGATCCCACTGTTCGACAGATGTATTCACGTAAAGAGTATTGTGATCATGACACCAGCCAACTATATCGTTTGCCCCAATGTTCCAACCCAAGTCGATAAGTAGGCCATCATTTCCGACATGCTCAGCCAAAATAGCGTTTAAATTGTCTTTACTTACTTTAATTTTAAGATATTTGATTCCTAAATTTATATAATCTTTAAGTGCTTCGTATTTATCTTCAAAATCAATAATGGTAATTTTTTCAAAAGGAACTTCAAAATGTTTAAGGAATATTGGCAAAGTACATTTTGATACGGAACCAAAACCAATGATCAAGACTTTTTTCTCCAGTTTCGTTTTTTCGTTCATTTTTGAAAAATAAAATTTTAAAGATAAAATTTTTCTGGTTATAACTTATAACCTTTTCAATATATTTACAATAGAAAAACTTTTTCTTCTACTTATCTAATCTTTCTTACTTTTTAGCTTAACTTTTTTATTTATGCCGAAACCAACACCTATCCTATAATCTTCATCAGGAACTTTTGCCTTACCTTCATTTAAAACATTTTGAGGATAATATCTTTTTTTATTAATCGATTTAAAAACCATTTGAACATCTTCAAAACCTAATTGTGATTCCAAAAACTCATCACTATCAACCTGATATAAAATCAAACAAAGAAAATAAAAACAAATAAATATAAAACCATAAAAAATATTAGAAATTGCGTTACCGTCCCTAAGAGAAAAAAGCATAAGAACTATCAATGTTTCCAAAGCCAAAATTAAAAACCAATGAGTAATTGTGATAACCTTAGGTGCTATCTGAATAATAATTTGTCTTTTTTTAAAGAGATCTGCTTTTGCATTATGTAGATTTTGATAAATTACGACTACTTCAGAATTTTCTTTTTTTAACTTTATAGAGTCAATTGCATTAATAATTTCATTAAACTCTTTTTCGGTATTTTGAGCATGTTCTGCAATCGGATAATCTATAGTCGCAATCAAGTACCTATCAATTGCCTCGGCAAGCTGCTTTCCTTTATTAATATCCAACTTTTTAGTTAAGTTATATACGATGGTTAGTAGCGAGTTTGCTTCGGCTAATTGGTTATTTAGGTTTAAATAATTTGTGGTAGCAGTCGCGATAAAGAAACCAACTAAAACTCCAAAAATTAACGAAACTACAGTTAGGAAAAGCGAAACGTCAAAAGACAGTTGGTAAAGCGGCAAGGAAAATGGAATCAAAAACAACAATACTGGAATTATGAAATTAACCAAAATGTTTTTTAACTTGTTTTTCATGTTTATATATCCTTTATTATAAAACAAGTTAAATAATCCGATAATTCCCCTCCCGAAAAAAGATTATTTTTGAATTTCCTGAATAGTCAAATTGACTCCACTAGATGATGGGTCGTATGCAAAATTCAAGGAATATCCATTTTTCTCAAATTGTTGAATATCCGCCATCATAGTTATTTGCGACTTTAGAGTCCATCCTTTATCTGCTAACTCTTTTGTATAAGCATCAGCGTTTTCCTTGGTTACATCTTTTACCAACACAGACCAGCCTTTCAATTCCTGAGTCGTTTTTATCGCGGCAGTAATGATTCCAAATTTAAACTGAGGAACATCAGAAGGCATGTCTTTGGGCCACTGAGCACTGGTCCCTACTTCCATTGTCCCTTTTTCGTCTCTAATTTTTATACCTTCATTTCCAATATCTACTTTAGATCCAGTATTTACTTCAATTGCCTTTTCTACCATTTTTTCTCCTGCCCTACGAATTAAAAATTTCTGTCCAAAATACAAAACGACAATTATTACAACAATTGCGATTATTAAACCCTTTGAAATTCCTTTTGATTGCTTTTCCGATGTTTTCTGGTTGTTTACGTTATTCTCATTAGACATAAACTATTGGGTTATAAATTATAAAATAATTATAATTTAACCCTGGAATTTGTATAGTTAAATGAAATTCCGTCTAACGAATCTCGATTCCTAAAAGGCTAACAATATCCATCACTTGGTCAGTTCCAATAATTATTCCCTTGAAGTTCTCAGGTTGAATTTTTATTCCTAATATTTTTGAAGTTCGGAAATCAACTTCTTGAAGTTTTCCGTTAGCAAAAATCGCCCCTTCTAAATCGGATGATTTAAAATCTATCGATTTCATTTTTGACCCGAGAAAATCTCCTTCTTTGAGGTCACAATCTTCAAAAATTACATCCTGAAATTGAGAGAACCTAAAATTGGAAAGATTAATTTTGCATTCCCTAAACTGTATATTTTTGACAATAGATTCAGAAAAATCGATCCCCGTTAAGCGACAGGATCTAAAGATGACTCTGTCTAAGTTTCCTTCTTTTAATTTGGAATTTGAAAAATTGCAATTCTCAAAAATCGAATTACTTATTTCAGTTTTTTCCAATTCCGAATTACTGAAATCGCAAGAAACGAATTTTGATTCGTTAAACTTTACTTGTCTTATTTTTAATCCGGTCAAAAGGGACCCGTTTACTTCGACAGATGAAAAAACCTTTTCATCTTCTAAGATTAATCCTGATGATTCATCCAAAATTTTAGGTAGAACCGGTTTTTTGGGGCTCGACATTAATTTAAGATAATAAAATAATCTAGTTTGGTCTATTTAAGGTCACCCTATTGACATTTTGATAATAAATGTTAAAGTTAGTCTTCTTGTTCTATCGAACCTAACCAGGAGGAGCAGTACTATGCGCAACTTTTACTGTGTTAATTTCGAAGGCAGACCTGCTGATCTTCAGGTGAAAGATTGCATTATCACTGGTGCACGGTGGCTTCGAAGAAATAATAAGTCGCAAGTCATTATTTCTAACAAAGATGAGGGATTGAGAGTCATCGTGAAAACTGATTTTGAGGTTCATCACCTTGGCAACTTGACGGGCATCCTTTTTCACGCCGACTACGCGCACGATGGCTCAAAAGGTGTGATGCACATGATCCTCACCCCGAACGTACTTGACCAGCCGGAAACGGAGGAAGACGTCATGGTCCTGGCAAGATTCGTTGTATTCGGTGGGCCGAAAAAGAAAGAGGAGATCCCCACACCTTCCCGAAATTAGTTGGGTCCTACAAGCTCTCTAAAAGAGCTTTTTTGTTTTAGATCAGTTACTCCAACTTACATTTACCATCAATGCATCTATTTGAAAGAGTTTTTCCCATCTCGGGCAGTGGTTCCATTTTCACACAAAATAGCCCGCATTCTTTTTTATATTGTTTTATTTTTATAACCGCTGTGTTTATATCTGTGTACTTGCTCATGGGCACATACCCTCCCGAACAATCTACCGCAATATCGCTTTGCTGTGCGCCCGTACCCTTAAAACCGCAATCACTATCTACCAAGCAATGATTGCCCTTCCTGAAAATTTCGTCTATCTCTCTAAGCACTTGACCGCATGAGGAAAAAATCGGACTCGAGACATTGGGAGAGATATTAATGTTTTGCTTGTTTGTTTGGGGAAGGTAGGTCGCGAGAGGAGGCGGAGAAATAAACTTATCAAACGAACTTTCTTCTTTAACAGAAAGATCCGTCCCCTTTTTTTGAACCAGGTAAGCTGTACCAAGCAATAACCAGACAACGCAAAAAAATAAAATTAATATAAAAATGATTTTTCTTTTGTTTTTTCTATTTTGGAGTATCAACATCTTTATCATTCATTCTAAATCAATAATTTCTAAAATTGAATAGAAAAAATCTACATTTATTTTTTGACTCTGTTATACTCAGCTTGTTCTAATTTGTAATCTTTTTTTAACTTAAAAAATGAACAAGGAAACAATCAGGGCAATTGCCAGAAGGGGAACTCCGGCAATCATCGTTGATCATTCCATTATCAGAAAAAGAGTTAAAGAATTTCAAAAATATCTTTCGAGAGTAAAAATTTATTACGCTGTTAAAGCCAATTCTGAATCCGAAATTATCAGTACCCTTTTGGGAATGGGCTGTGGTTTTGATGTGGCTTCAATCCAAGAATTTAATCTTGTGATGAATGTCATTAAAAAGACTATGCCGGTTTCTGATACCCAAAATTTTATTTGGGACAAAATTATTTATGCGAATCCGGTTAAGCCCGCTGAATGCCTTAAAGAACTTGATCTTTACAAGCCTCTAGTAACTTACGATTGTGTAGAGGAGATGGAAAAAATAAAGAAGTTCAGTCCTAATGCCGGCGTGTTATTAAGATTGAAGGTTTCTAATCAAGGATCTGCCGTTCAACTTTCAAATAAGTTCGGGGTCGACCCCAAAGAAGCTATTCCGCTCATACAAAAAACAATAGAAGCAGGATTAGGTGTAGAAGGCTTGAGTTTTCACGTAGGCAGCCAGTGCCTTAATCCGACTAGTTATTCTAAAGCATTGAAAGAATGCGCGGAAATACTCAAGGAGGCATGGAGAAGAAAGCTCGAGGTTGGAGAAAAAATTACAAGAGGTTATCCCGTAGCCTTAATTGATATTGGTGGAGGTTTTCCCGTTAATTACGACGGTAATGAAATATCTTTTTCAAAATTGGCCAATTCAATAAACAAACAAATTGACTCTTTGTTCCCCAAAGAAAAAATTGACTTTCTCGCTGAACCGGGAAGATTTATTGTCGCCGAATCAGCAACTCTTTTAACCAAGGTTATTTTAGCGAAGCATAAAAACCGAGATATTCCTTCTTATCATATTAATGACGGAATGTATGGAACATATTCCGGAGCAATGTATGACCATTTTGTTCCTAAATTCTTTGCTCTTAAAAAAGGAACCAAAAAACCCTCAATAATCTTTGGACCTACTTGCGATGGTATAGATGCAATCGCGGGTGGAAATCCTTACCTTCCACAGTTACCGACTGCAAATCTCCCAAAATTGGAATATGGGGATTTTATTTACACTCCAAACATCGGAGCCTATTCCATTGCCTCAGCAACCAATTTTAATGGAATGAAGAAAGCCAGAATAGTACATATTAATCAAGCTTTGATTAATTAAAAAATCTTCCTTGACATTATATTAGTAGTTGCTAATATGTTTATACAGTGGGAAATAAATTTATTTTATCAACATTATCTAATCCAACGAGACTGCGGTTAATTTGCTGTCTTTCCAAACGAGATAAAAATGTTCATGAGCTCATCAATAATTGCGGATTATCTCAATCCGCGGTTTCTCAACATTTAGCAAAATTACGAGCTTCCGGATTGGTCACAACCCGGAGAAACGGACAAGAGATATACTACTCTCTCACCAGTTTAAAGGCGGCAAAAGTTGCACGTTCTCTTTTATCATTCATTAAATAATTATGAAATTATCTTATTTTAGAAAAAGTAAAAAATCGTTTGAGGAAACAGCTAAAAATTTAGCAAAAAGCCTTAATGATAAAAAATGGAAAATAGTTGCCCAAGAAAACGCAGATCCAAATTTTGAAATTATTTTCGCCTATAAACTGGAATGGTTGGAACAAATTAAACAAGTTGACTCGGAACTTTTAACTTTATTACCCACTTCTTTCTTTATAGTAAAAAACAATGAAGAAATTAAAGTGGGTATCGGAGAAGCAAAAATTTTGACAGCCGCAACTCCAGACCAAACGCTAATAAATCTGTCTCAAGCAATTAGCAATGAGGCCAAAACAATTATTAACGAATCAACTGGCGCGGAAGAATTAAAACCGACAGGCGTTAAACTTTATTCCACGATGACTTGCCCCTACTGCAAAATGGAAAAAGCCTGGCTTGATCAAAACAATATCAAGCACGAAGTCGTCTATGTTGATCTCAATCAGGCAGCGGGTCAAGAAATGGTAGAAAAAACTGGGCAGATGGGTGTTCCTGTCACAGAAATTACTTTTTCTGAGGGAGAACCAGAGTACATCGTAGGATTTGATAAACAGAGATTGGCTGAATACTTGTCGATAACAGTATAAAATCATATGAAAAACTCGACTTATGTCGAGCTAATCCCTCTTTGGCAGTAAACGTTTTGCGAATAAAAGCACTTGTGCCTCTCTTTGCCAATAGAAAACAGAGGGAAATTCGGTAGGCAATTTTTGCCAATCACCGGTAGGGAGAGGTCCGTCATGAGCGAGGTGTTTTACGTGAGCTGGGTCAAGTATTCCGGATAATGCCTCATCTTCCGGTACTCCTTCTCGTTTTAGCTCAAGACTTTTTTCATAACTGATCCGCTCGTGCTCTTCAAGCCACTCCTTAAACCGATTTCGTTTTTTAGGCGAAGAAAATGGTCCATAGAAAGTTTGGAGTTGTTCTCTGCCAAAGACGAACAAAACTTCTAGATAGTACATAATAATTCCTCCTGAAACAATAAAGAACGAAAAGATATAATAATCCTTCCTTAGAAATTTTCAATCCTAAGTTGTCCTAATTTGCTTGAACTATATAACCTCTCCAAAAAGGTGCAGAGATGTTTACTCCGTTTCTTAAAAGTCTGATAGCCTTGCGAAGTTCATATTGACTTATCCCTTTGTCCCAGGGTTCTCTTGCCGGCAGGTCTTGGTGATTATCATACTTTTCTAAAAAGGTTATTGCTTTGCGATCACCCAACTGACCTAAAGCCCAAATAGCGTCATTTTTCCCGTTTGCGTTTGTTTCATCGGCAACCTGTCTCATTAAGGCGTCAACGCATTTACCGCCGTATCTATTCTGTGCGAGTTCGCATCTTTTTTTAACATCAAATCCAATCTGAGTACACACAATTAGAAACAGAAAAAATAAGGTCAAAACAGTCACGGATATAATGTACGTAACTAAATTCTTATTTAATTTTTTATTAAGTTTCATAATAATAAATTAATATTGAAATATATTTTCAATCTTTTCGCCAAAAACTTTGGCGATCTTAAACGCTAATTCCAGTGAGGGGACGTATTTATTCTTTTCTATTGCAATAATAGTCTGGCGAGTAACGTTTACCTTATTGGCAAGATCCTCCTGAGTCATATTAAACGAAGCTCTAAAAATTTTTATTTTATTCGTCATCGGTATCACCGTACTTTTTCCTAAAATATTTATAAGAAATGGAATAAAGTGCCAAATTAAATAGAGTTATATAACTAAGAAATGTTCCAAGCATTTCGTAATTAATATCGTGAATTCGACGGCTAATTATTGTAAAAAACAATGCCAACATAGCAATGGTGATTGTAAAAATTGAATAGGTAAACCGAGCTGCCTTACCGCTAATAATTTCAATTCTTTCATCTACTAATACAGCTTTTGTCTTCCTTTTTACTAAAAGCAGAAAAATCACACCAATTATTACTCCCGCTAAAGCTAGAACGATATTTTTGTAAACCACAGCTGCAGCTACTAAAGCCGCAATAAAAGACGTGGTTAGAAGTCTTGTTGTTTTGAATTGTTTATAATTCATTTTTAAAAAAGTTAAGTATACATTACTTAATGTAATGTATACTTTACATTGTGTCAACCCTTTTTATCCCGAAATTTACTTTAGCAAAGTAAGAATTGACTTGCTTTCTATTATTCCATTTCCTTCGGCTGTAAGATACTTACTCGATTTCCCTCCGTATCGATAAACGAAACATACTTGCCGACTCCAGGAATATCAGTCGGTTTTCCCATAACTTCCCCTCCCTCTCTCTGGATTTTTTTCATATACATATCGATATCTTTTACGGCGATAACAATTGAAGGATATTGATCTGTTTTGTCGGGTTCTTTTGGATAAAAACCTCCATTAATTGCGCCAGGGTTCTTAATCATTCCTTTTTCATCTGTTTCTGTTGTCGAAACGACAACATAATTACCCATTTCCTCTCCCATCATTTTCATTTTCCAACCGAAAACTTCTGAATAAAAATTTGCCATGCGCTGCCTATCTTCAGCAGGCATCTCGAAATGAACGACTGGATTCATGTTATTCATAAAATAATAATTTAAAAATTAATTCCCTTCGTACGCTTCTTTTAACATGTTCGTGTCTATTTTTTTCATTTTTAGCATGGCCATCATTACCCTTTTCGACTTTTGAGGATCCTCGTCATCAAGCATTGAGTCTAGATTAGCAGGCACAACTTGCCATGGCACCCCAAATTTATCTTTGAGCCAACCGCATTGTTGTTTTTCTCCTCCTTCCGACAATTTTTCCCAATATTTATCTATTTCTTCCTGAGAATCGCAATTAACTAGAAAAGAAATAGCCCCCGAAAAGGAAAATTGAGGACCGCCATTTAAAGCCATAAATTTTTGTTCTTCCAATTCGAAAGCAATAGTCATTATCGACCCCTCCGGCTTACCGGAAACCTTGGCCCCCTCTGCGTCATATTTCATTATTTTATTTATTGCTGAATTGTTAAAAACCGATATGTAAAAGTTTACGGCTTCTTCTGCTTGATCGTTGAACCACAAAAAAGGAACTATTTTTTGCATATTTTTTATTTAAAAGTCTATAACAGAATTAAACCGTAACTAGTGCAATATGTTTGTGAGTGACAATACAGCTCATAAACTTTCGAGTTATCCTGTATTGTTTTCTTTGAATTTTTTGATTAAAACCCAATATTTTTATTGAGTCAGCTTTTTAATTTTTAATAAAATATAATATAATATTGATGTGTTCTGATAAAGGATCGCGCTTCAACAAACACGCCCTTTAAAAAGGAGACTTGTCATGACAAACTTCTTCAAGATGTTGGATCAGTTACTGGCAACCCTTTCTGCTCAAGCCCGTGAAGCAGATGGTTCCAAAGTAGGACCTTACGTAAGAGTTTGGTCGAAAGGAAAAGAGATTCTTCCAGGAAGAGACAAGCTTGCTATTTTGCAGGGACAGTCTATCAATATCGTTGATTTGAACGAGCCGCGCGAAAGAATCCCTCCCAAGCAATGGAAAGAGCTTCTTGAAGGAAAAAATCCCATCGACAAGGTCGAAATATGGTGGAATGCATTTATAGAAAGAGGCGGTTATTTCGGAGAAACTCGAGAGGAATACGGAGGAGAACCAGAACCGATTGGTAGAACTGCAGCTGAAGGCGGTCTTGTTTTGAATCCCCAAGGAGTTTGGGAAACAACTTAAGCTCCCAGCCCGCTAATTAAAGCGGGTTTTTATCTACTTACTTTCAGAGACATTATTAATTACCATTTCCTTAAATTTATTTCTCGAAATAAAAAGCACGAGAAAAGCGACGAGGGCCATTATGCCGCCATAAATAAAAGTAGCTGACGGATTTATTTTGCTCCACAAAATACCTCCAATTAAAGAAGCGAAAAAGGCGCCAATTGCGGTTAAGGTATAATAGGCACCAAAAAAAGTGCCCGATTCCTTAGGAGTAATAAATTCTGAAATGTAAGCTTTTGACACCCCATCGGTTGCGGCTATGTACAAACCATAAAACGGGAACAAAAACCAAAGCCAAATTGAACTTTTCACCAAACCGAACGCCAAATACATAATCGCAAATACCAACAATCCTCCTGCAAAAATTTTTCTGGCTCCCAATTTGTCTGATAAAAATCCTGCAGGCGTTGCAAAAACTGTTTGAGAAATATTGTATAAAACGTAAACAAGGACAACTAATGTTGTTGAAAGTCCTAAATTTTTTGCTTGCAAAAGCAAGAAACTATCAGAGCTGTTCCCTAGTGCAAAAATAAAACTAATTAATAGAAATATTTTTAGTTTAGGTTTTAATACTTTCCAATCTATTTTTGTAAATGTTTTTTCATTTTTCTGTTCATTTGTTTTCTTTTCTTTCACCAAAAATATCAAAAGAATTACTGCTATGAAGCCTGGAATAGCTGCAATAAAAAAAGTTAACCTAAGATTTTCGTTAAGAAAATTAAGAAGGATAAGAGCAGCTATCGGACCAAAAACTGCTCCCAAGCTATCAAACGCTCGGTGAAATCCAAAAATAAAACCTTTATTTTGAGGAGTTGCATTCTCTAGCAAAAGACTGTCGCGAGGAGCCGTACGTATTCCCTTACCAACTCTATCAACAAATCTTGCCAACAAAACAAAAGGCCAGGCGGATGCTAAACCAATAAGGATCTTTGAGACCGCTCCAAAAGTATATCCCGTAGTCACGAAAACTTTTCTTTTTTCTAAATAATCAGAAAAGGTGCCAAATACATATTTCGATAAGCTTGCTATCGCTTCAACAGTTCCCTCGATAAAACCAACGACGGGAATTGAAGTATTCAAAACAGTTGTTAAAAAAATAGGAACAATCGGATAAATCATTTCTGAAGCAAGATCGTTAAAAAAACTCACCAACCCCAAAACAAAAACCGTCCTCGGAATTCTCTTTAAACGCATAAACTTAATTATATATATTATTAATTTTCTTAAAAATTTTCTCTGTTACTCGATATTATGGAAGATAACAAAATTTACCTATGTGATTTAAAACACAAATTAAAAAGCGAGAGTTTTGAACTCTCGCTGATGTGCCCTTAAGAAACTGGCACAGTATCGAGATCGGCAAGCATTACCGACTCGCTTACATCCGATGGCATCCGCCAATCCCCTCGAGGAGACAAGCAGACCAAGCCAACTTTGCATCCATCCGGCAAGCAACTTCGCTTGTACTGGCTGGCAAAGAAACGCTTCCAGAAAACTCGTTGCCAATCCACGATTTCCTCTAAGGAATATTTCCCTTCGAAGGCGTGGAAAGCCATTCGTGCTATTGAGCTTGGATTTGTTCCAAATCTTACTCCCCAATAGAGGAAGAAATCACGGAGATCTTCCGGACCAATAATCTGATCCGTGACCTGCGTAATCTTGTTTCCTGCCGCCTTTTTCAGTTCCGGGCTAGTCAGCAGTGTAACAGTGTCGTGGAGAATACTTCTCACGGAATACTGATCGCTGAAAATATTATCTGCTGCCCAAGACATTAAGAAACGCATCAGGGTTTTGGCGACTCCGGAATTAACTCCGTAGTGGCTGGCATGATCGCCAAACATAGTGCACCAACCTACTGCCAACTCAGATAAGTCCCCCGTACCGAGGACCAACCCGTGTTCAACAGCTCCAGTGGTGAGTTCGATGATCTTTCGGCACCAGGCTTGGCTATTCTCGTAAGCCAAATCTTGTGTAAGACCGTCGTGACCAACCAAACCAAGCAACATCTCTGCAATTCCAGGCGGATCCGTTTCAGATTGTCTGGTGATGGGCTTGGTAGAAATAGTTACTCCAAGCGCGTCCGCCAAACCAAGTGCGTTGGCTTTGGGACCGTCCGTAGTTCCGAAACCGGGCATGGTAATGCAGATGATGTCCTTTCTTGAACGTCCGAGTAAGTCCATTGCTCTGACGGCAACAGTCAGGGCGTGAGTTGAATCAAGTCCGCCCGACAGTCCTTCGACAATCTTTACTCCAGACAGGTATTGCAGTCGGCGAGCCAATGAGGTTGCCTGAATGTTGAACACTTCGTAACAACGATCATTGAGCTGATCGGTTTGAGCAGGTACGAAAGGCAAAGGAGAAATGTTCCGTCGAAAATCAGTGAACACTTTTGGTGTTCGCTCTGATTTCTTTTCGCCGAATAAAACAAGCTGATAATCAGCTTCGCCTCTCCTCATTCTCCGTCTCAGCCTGGCCGCGCTGTCTTTGAAGGAACCTTGTGCCATTCGATCGGCAATGAGTTGTTGAAGATCAATATCGTGAACAAGGTAGGTTGGTTCGAGACTAAAGCGATTAGTCTCTGCGACCTTGCTACCACGCTCGCAGATAAAGCCATCGCCGTCCCAAGCCACATCGGTTGTAGACTCTCCAAATCCGGCCGAAACATACATCTGGGCAGACAAATCCATTCCAGAAGAAGCTTCGCCAAGAACTTTTCTTCGGAAGTCAGCTTTACCGATGGTTATGTTGCTTGCGGAAAGATTAGCTAAGACCGTCGCACCGTTGAGTGCTGCTTCTCCTGATGGAGAAAACCTCAGCCAACCATCCTCGCAAATCTGAGTATGAACTACGAAGTCGGGATTATCAGAATGCTGATAAAGTATCCTGGTTCCAAAAGGAATTCTTTGGCCGAGAATTTCCACCTCGACAAAAGAAACGTCATCTCCAGATGTAAACCAACGCTTTTCCCAGAACTCTCGGTACTCGGGAAGATAGGTTTTGGGAACAATGCCCAAAATCTTACCCTTGTAAAAAGAGACTGCACAGTTCAACAACACGGAGCTGATTCGTAAAGGCATGCCGACGCTGATAAGCATGTCGTAGTCTTTGGTTTCATTCAAAATCCATTTCAAAGCATCCAAAGCGGCATTCTGCAAAGTCTTTTGGAAAAAGAGGTCTTGGCACGAGTACCCGGTTAATCCCAGTTCAGGACAAAGAGCATACATCGCTCCTTCATCACGAACCTTGGCCAAAAGTTCAAGATGACTTTCGGCGTTCTTCATCGGGTTGGCGATGTGAACTCTGGGAACAATAAGAGCGACTCTTGCAAAACCATGCTCACGGACGTCAAGCCAGTTTCTGTTTGTCATGATGAACCTTTCGAATTGAGAAATCTGATTGATTTTTCTAAGTAACAAAACTTCTTCAGTTACAACCATTCACCTTTTAAGTGCATAGCTGTAAAAAAGGGCGTGGAAGATTTTCCACGCCAAGTTGGTTACTATGCCAAGAGGCTAACCCCCATTGGTTTCCCGCTCAAGCAACGCATGAAGCTCCTCATAGAGATCCGGACTTACCGAAACCTTGTAAGGTGTCGGGTTGACCGGCCTCAAATGATCACTTCGCATTCGGCTTAGCTGCTGATTTACCCAAAGTCTCGACACCACCTGCAAGGAGTAAAAGCGTTCCGTTCCAGGCAAAATTGGCCAGACTTGCTGCTGCAATTTAACGACTGAAGCGGGCTGAACAATCATCCGTTTAAGTGAGTCGAAAGGGTGCCAACAATGAACCGCTTCGCCCGGTTGAGGCGGTTCTTCAAAATCAAGCGTCATCAGATCGGCAAGTGGCATTCCACTCTGATCCAAAAGACGAAAAACATTTTTTCGCCCCGGGATAGTAGTCTTCACCGGATCTTCGGACCGTTTGATTCTCAATTCGGCGTTAACCGCGACAAGCTTATAGACACCGCCCAACGCTGGCTGTGCTTTGCACGTAACCAAGTGCGTACCGATACCGAAAGTGTTAATTTCGTGCCCTTCCAGTCTCAACTGGTAAAGTACTTGCTCGTCGATGTCGTTGCTGGCGACAATCAACATTCCTTTGAAACGAGGTCCGCAAGCTTCGAACATCGCCCGAACTTTCTTAGAAAGATAGGCCAGGTCTCCCGAATCCAATCTTATTCCGACTGCAGTCTTTCCAACTTCCTTCATCGCGGCAGCAACCGCCAAGAAGTTAGGGACTCCCGACCTGATAGTGTCGTAAGTATCGACCAGGGCCAGAAACTTGTCGGGAAACGCTTGGGCGTAAGAAATGAAAGCCGCTAGTTCACCTTCGTTGGTGTTTTCGGTGGGAATCACTTCATCGGCGGCAAGCTTTCTGCGACTGTCAAGTACCAACTGAACAAAGTCATCAGTTTCCAAAAAGCTTCTGTTTTTGAGATCCTTTAACCCAGTGAAAGATTGAACATAGGCATGAGCATGGGTACCCATACAGGGAATACCGTGCAATACGCTTGCTAATACATTGCTCGTGCCGTCGAAGCCGCCAAGGTAGGCATACTTTGATGCAGACATCGCTCCATCGGGACCCTGCGCTCTTCGCAATCCGTATTCAATTAAGGTCTTGTCGGGTCCGGCTGCCAAACGAAATCGAGCGGCGTTGGTCGCAACCAAAGTGGCAAAGTTGACCAGGTTTAGAACGCCCGTCTCCAGAAGTTGGCAGACCGCCAAGGGACCAGAGATAGTCATAGGAGGGACCCTTGGAAAAATAATGGTTCCCTCAGGCACCGATTCAACAACGATTTTCGAGGCATCCAATGTCTCCAGCCAGTCGTAAAAGGCTGGTTCGCAGCCAGGCATCACTTGCTTAACTGCTTCGATCCTTTCTCCCCGAAAATGAAAGTTCTTCAAGAGAGAAATGACATCAGAGAGTCCCGCGAAAATTGCGAACTCTCCCTGGAACGGACATTTCCGAAACAAGACATCGAAGCTTGCATGAACTCCATGTCTTCCTGCCTTCCAGTAACCATAGACCATGGTCAGCTGGTACAGATCAGTCAACAACGGACTAATGAAAGGATTATCGCATTGCATCACTTTTTTCTCCTGGTTCTCAAAAACCACTGAATGAGTGCCCAAGTTTTCAAGTCTTCACAAACCAAGCTCGGGAGGTTCTTAACGGGAATGAACCTTCGCTCAATCTGCTCCCCTTCTCCTTTCGCGCCATAAAGACGTTTTCGGGGATCGATTTGCTTTTGCCTAACCGTAACAAAAGCCAAGTGCTGACGCTCGGTAAGAACACCAGGCGACAGGGCAAGAGGAATTTCACGATTGAGGACGTTGATGGACTTGTCAGGAATATTGGTAACACCAAGTTCTTCCTTCAATTCCTTTTTGATAAGTCCGCGCACTCCGATTTTTATATCGAACCTTCCAGCAGCGACTTCTGTCACTCGACCAGTTAGGTTTGATTCTGTCATCATCGGCGCGCGGTTTTGAGTGGTCAACAGCACTTCATCCTTGTCTTTGTTATAGACAAGAAACGCAACCGAATCGGTCGCAACAACAACTTCCCGTTTACCAAGAGGTGTTTCCACCACGTCGACTTTCACGAAACCGTCATAAACACGTCTTCGTTTCATTGTTCGTTTCCTTGTAAAGGCTGGCTTCTCGAATGTATCGTTCCACTTCAGGATATACTAAGTCGCTAATCGACTTACCCTCCGAAACTCGTCTCCGGACCTCGGAACTGCTGGTTGCATCACGATCCGAAAGCAGAATATATCGTGGGGGTAAAACTTCATCGAAAGCAAGGTGCTTGGGTCTGGGAACAACAACGAAGGGAAATTCATCCCAAAGTTTTTTCCCATTAATCCAGGTTCTTCCGATTTCTGATTCTTCTCGACCGCCATCGGTGAGATCAGACCCAACAACACACCAGATGTCGGCATCAGAATGCAGACCCCTGAGCCGGCAAAGTTGGCTGTAAGTGGAAGTACGAACACCCAGGCTTCCTCGAGTGAGATCAGACAAATCCAGTAAGACGCAATCAGGCATGCAGGGAAAACCTAGCACTGCCAAAGCGGCGTGTTGTTCTCGAGTGACTAACTTCGACGAAGCTTTGTCATCTCGAGGACCACAGATACTAACAATTACCTGATCAAACTTTCGTTCCACAAGTTCACAGACAATGGAATCGTGGACCGATGTGGGCGGATTAGCGCTCAAACCGAAAAAGGCGATTCGTTTCACGATTGTTCCTTTCATAAAAATCTATGCGCTTTTTGCGCATTTATAGTAACCAAATTGTCAGAGTACAAGCCGCCAAAATTTTGGCGGCAAAGCTTAATCACCAATTTTTTATTAGTAGGTAAGCTTTGAAAAAAAATAAATAGGGTAGGAAGAAAGTCTTTGCTTTCTTCCTACCCGGGTGATTCTCGAAGAATCAAATGAACAAACGAGGTTGATTTTGGGCCGATTCAGCTTCAATGGCTGCCTTAGCCAAAGAACGATAACGTCCCTGTTGGGAGCGGTTGAGTCTGGCCCAAGGCTTTCCTTGAAGCTTCGCGATGCCCTCATTGTTAGCAACTAGATGTTGCCGATAGATGAGGAGTGCTACCACTTCAACCAGGTCGTCTTTGTCTTCAACTCTGAAGCCTGGTTGTCGGACTTGAGCAAGAACTCTTGCTGCTGCTGCCACCATTTTTTGGCGTGATGCCATGTCTTTTCCTTTCTTAGACAATGTCATCGTCGGTAGCCGAAGCAACAACTGCCGCCGCCGCTTGAACCGCGCTGGTGCCCTTCGAGGCACTCACTCGGCTCATCACGCGAATCATGCGACGGAACCGATGAGATCGGTCCTTTGCACTTTCACCCGGACGAGCCGCAAACACTTGCACGTTCTCGGGATCGATTCCGAGCTCATTGATCGCATAACCCTTGGGGTCGCGCAATCCACCGCTCGTTTCAAAGTAGAAGAACGAGAAGCGGACTTGGGTTCTGTTGCTCCCTTCGATCATCGTTTTCACCACTGCCGGATCCAGGGGGTCATCGTTGTTGGCCCCATCCGTCATGATGATGATGTCAATGTCAGGAGCAGTACCCATCTTTGCCTGCTGATCCGCCGCGAACTTCATGGCACGAGCAGTGCCATCGATGATGGCGGCGTGCATGGCTGTCCCCCACCCAGCGGTAGGATTGTATTCGGCAGTCGTAAGAGCCGGCAACTTGTACAAAGAATGGAAGTAACAAGGCTGCCCTTGATCATCCAATCCCGACCAAATGGGAGTAATGTCCGACGAAAACGATGTGCCGCCGATCCGAAGGACCGAGGTATCGTCCGCGCGGGCATCTTTAACTGCCGGGACGAATTCGTGGTTGAAATCGTGCAGCAGCATATCACCGACCGGTTCCATCGACGGAGACCGATCGAGAACAAAGAAAACGATGCGAATGCCACCACCCATGGCCAGTTCGGCGGGCCGGACATCTTCCCCGCGCACCTCGGGTGCCACGATTTGGGAAGCCTTGGCGCTGACGACACTGCTGCCGTCGGGGTCAGAAAAGAAGGCGGCAATGGAGGGATCGATTTTTGGCGTACTCATTGAGCTTCAAACTCCTTGTCGAAAGTTGAGGTCAAACATTCATAAACAAGAAACGCAAACCATACTAGAGAGACTGATCGAACGGCGTGTCGCTCATGATGAACTTCACGCCGGCTTGCTTGGCACGAGCGTTCTGCTCCGAGACGTGTTTGGCATTCGGGATAATCGGCGCGGTGCCGTCTTCCACGAAGACCAATTTGGCCATGAACTCGGTGCCAGCCAAGTACCTCATCGTCTGTGCCTTCATCCAGTAATCGCAGAAGTCTTCGGCAACACCGAAGAATTCGACAGTGCGGAACTTCTTAAACCCATCCACGATCCCCTTTTGGAACACTCCTTGGGGATGGCTGAGGTCAGGTCGGCAAGGTTCCAACGGACCAAACCAATCCGTATTGATGATGTGGCCCTTGGTGACTTCGCCGGGAACGAACGACCTCATGCCGCTTACGAATGCAATCGTTTCCAGAAGCAGTGGATGTAAAGCGGCGCCGTCCGTTCCCAGAACGCAATGCTGGGCAAACGCCCACATTGGCAATTGACCGGTCGTATCGAGATGCTTGTAGTAAGCAACTGCGTCCTTCGGATCGTATAGAGGCTGGACAAACCCGAGATCAACCGGGGATCCATCCGCTTCGAAACCAGTGGCTTTGAAGATACACATCTTTTCGTCCGCGAGAGCAAGGATTGCCGCCTTGCGAGTACGCAAGTCAAGCAATTGACCGTCCTGCGTCCGATAGTAAGTGCCGAAGCTGATGTGAACCGGCGGATGCCCATCTCGAGAACATTTCAATCCGCCAAAGTGACCAGTGATAAAGCCGTTGATCGTCCGGGCGCAGCAACGAAGAATCACAGGATCCGTTTTCTGGACAGGCAAACGTCCACGAGGCCGGAAATCCTGCTGCAAGTCAGTCAAGAAAGCCAAGCTGGCTCCTCTCTTGATCAACACCTCGGCAGGTTCCAGATGGTTCTTCTGAGCGAATGCCCGACCTTCGAGCATCGCGCCTTCGAGATCCGGTTCGTAATTCAGGTCCGCCTTCGCAGGATCCCAGAAATTCGGAGTGTAAAGCAGAGGCATGTGAGAAGCGTTCATCGTATCTTTCTCCCAAAAACAAAGTGAGAAACCCAAGAAAAAACATGGACACAAAACAGAAGTTTTCTAGTTTAACTCCTTTCTAGCGAGACTTCTTGGAAAATCCGAGAACAGCATTGCGCCTTGCAACACCAACTCGCCGACCAAATCTGAACAGACGATCTTCCGCCGTAATCACTCCCTGCGTATCCTTGAGCAGTTCGTAACTTGGCGGCGTGAAAGTTTGCTTCACAACACCATCAGGCGTTACGTGAAGCACACTCGTTTCCTGGAACAACTTTCCGAAGATGTTCGACCAGTGATCGAAACCTTCATCTCCAGTCTTAAGGATTTTCTCTTCCAAAACTTTTCCCTCAAGACTGACAATCGAGTACCGCACATATTGGATACCTTGATATAGAGTCAAGCGAACCAACAGTACGGATTTCGAATTGAAGTAAACGGAAAAGTCTTCCAGGCTTTCTTTCCTACGAAGCACATCAACCGGGGCCAGCTGGTATCTAAAGTGTTCACCAGCCGGATCACCCTTGATAACAAACCACAGCATTTCACGAAGCGCCCGGTCGTAACCGAAAATCGCTTCGCGATTCGGGTCTCCTCCGTGATCCACGGCGAACCAAGTCTGTGTTTGGTGGACTTGGGTCACGGGATCTTCAGAATACACTTTTCCTCCGAAAAGCAACTTGCCGCACATCAGAGTATTCCCTGCCGTGCGGTAGAGAAAACGGGAGGACGTATCAAAGACAGCCGCCTCGTTCTCAAGAGGATTTGTTGAAAGATTCTGCAGGAATCTCAGGGAATTCCCTTCGATTACATACAGCTCCATAGGTACCGGCGCTTCAGCAACCGGATCCGGACACACGACCAGATGAGAACCAAAGAATCGGTATCTCGCTCCGGGCCGGTCCGAAAGATTCGTGTTGATGACAGTGACTTGTTTCTGCTCGTTGATCTTCACGATTTGCACTTTGCCTTTTGCGCGACACGCCAAGCACAAAGTACTTTCGATTACCTGAGCGAACAAAAGCGCTTCAGGTGTTTGATACAGTTCTTCGATCAACAAGGAGATCAAGGTCTTCAGGTCGATCACCTTCATTTCATGGCACTGAGGACAATTCGCCCTGGATGAATGAAATTGGACTCCGCACTTCGGACAGTCTACGAGCGAACTCGCAAACTCCCTTAACATTTTGGGTTCCAATGGTTCATCCGACTTGCGCTTCAACCGATCAACGATCGCCTGAAGAAGTTCGTCACTCAGAAGTTCTGGTGAAGGCAAGTAGGCCGGGTAAGTAACGGAACTGTCGAAAATAGTAAGACCGGCTTTAGCTCGATCTTGCAGACTGCGAGCTGTCTTATGCAAACCCATTTTGAAAGGATGTGCACCAGGCAGTGCAGCAGTCGCAAACTCGACCGCGTATGCAAAGCGGTCGTGCTTCGGCTGCGGTTTCACATACTGCCCTCCGACAGTTAGGTTGGGATACAAATCCGGATGGCAAAACAATTCTGTTGTTGCCAAACAGGGGTATCCAGGATAACTCCAGCTATCCGCATCTACCCAGGCAAGCTGAAAGTTACCTTGTGCATACCGGAACAAGTTGCTGCCCCAGTTAATATCGCCGACCGTCAATTTGCTTCCATGCAGAATACCCAGATCTTCGAAGATCAGAGCATAGAGCAAAGCAATTTCCCGAAGGCCGATCGAATTGCTGGTTCGGAAAGCTGGTTCCAGAAGCTTCAGCATTTTGGCATAACCCGGCGGCACACGCCGCATCAGGAAACCCAGAACATTCCCCCTTCTGTCACAAGCAGGGACCTGCGGAGTGATGAACTGGGGAGGGAGTTTGAGTTTCAGTTCGGTGATTGCTGTCACCTTCTGCGCTCGGTACGCGGCGATCTTGGCCGCATCTTTATCCAAGGGATCCGGAGGATAGAAGAGTTTGACACAGACATTCTGAGGATTGTCAGGAAAGGGGAAAACCTCTCCCTCGGATCCGCCACCCAACTTTTGGTTGGGATCGGGATCGAACTTTTTCCCGTTCACGAAGTACATGGATTCCCTCCAATTACTCTTGAGCGATGACGACGCCCTGTTCTTCTTGGTCGACCCTTTGCAGAGTTACCATTGTACAGTCGTCCATCATCAGGTGACTTTGTGATTGGTAAGTGACATTAAGCAAAATCTGCAATCCCATGATTTGTCCAGGCAAATGAGAGAAAAGTTGCTCCACAAATTCCGGATTCTTCATGAGATCCTTTGGACCATCAGTGCCAATGACGACACGACGGACTTTTTTCATATCATAGATGGCGGTCTCAAATCCTTTGCCAGGATTATTGATCGAGTATGCCGGATAATCCGGCTTGTCATCCTGATCGATAACCTTAAGTTCGGAATCGACCATAATGATTCCATCTCCAGCCGAAAAAATGACAAGCTGTTCTTCATCGGTAATGAAGCCCAGCAAGGTTGCAGAAAGATAGTCAGTACGAAAACGCGTAGTTGAATTCCACGCCAGGCGGTCTTCCTTCAAGTATGGCTTGATCTCGGGAGCATAACTCCAGAGAATGTTGCTAGGCATGACTTTGTTGGCCATGTCCCGAAGGAATTCAGTGCACATTTGGAACAGCGCTCTCGGTATGTCGGGCAGCGCCACAGAGGCGCAAATCAATTCCTGACACCGACCGAAAGCGTAGGCTGTCAGCAGGTTTGAACCCACCTCAGTCTTGCTGAAACCAGGTGCACCAGTACAACCGTCGGAAACAATACCAACGTGGTAACGTTTCCCAAAAGCGGGAATCGCAAAAGACTCCAAAACAACAGCATCCTGGTTGTTAAAACCAAGCTGGATGTGCTTGGATCCGTGCTTGGTTCCCTTACGCACGAAAATCATCGTCGTTTCTCCTTTCTCGCTAATTTTTTCGAGAATCAGTTGTCAAACGGTCAATCAGGAAACTACCCTTTTGGTCACATATTTGACCTTAAGAGCGACCTCCTCTTATACATTATCTTTCGCTCTTTGTCAAGGTTAAGACCTTCCGCTTCGATGCTCTGTTTTTTTGAACAAAGCGCCCAAGGAAGTGCCTTTATAAAGTAGTGTATATTTTACACTATCTTCAATTTAAAAAATATATTAAATGAACTTAAACAAAGCAGCGGGACGACTAGCGGTTCCCTTTCTTTGCTTTCCGACAGCCTTTATCAAACCAGATTGCTGTATCTTTTTTCTAAAATTACGCTTATCAATATTTCTGTTTAGGATGACTTCATAAAGATGCTGTAAATCTGTCAAAGTAAATTCAGTCGGTAAAAGTCCTGCGGAAATTTTTGAGTACATCAGTTCCCCCTTAAGCTGGCTAACAGCCGTCCTTAGAATCTCGTCGTGATCGTACGCTAAATCGGTCACTTTTTTTACATCAAACCAAGCCACGTCTGAATATTCTTCCGTAGTTTTTAATTTAAGCTTATCCGACGAAACCAAGGCAAAATAAGCAACAGAGACAACTCGGCCAAATGGATCACGGCCAACGCGTCCAAAAGCAGCCAGTTGCTTTAAATAGACTTTCGAGACCCCAGTTTTCTCTTCAAGTATTCGTTTCGCAGCATCATCTACTGATTCTTCCGCGTGGACCAGTCCTCCAGGCAAAGCCCACTTATTCGTATACGGTTTCTTTTTCATTTTTATAAGAAGAACTTTCAGTTCTCCTCGAACAACCGTGAAAATAACCACATCGGTAGCTACAGCGGCATACTTGTATTTTTCGTGGCCCAAACTTTTATTCATAAGTGTATTATACACACTATCTAAAAGTCGTCAAGATTATTCCCTTTTCTAAATCACTTAGGGTATTTATTTGTACTTTAGCTCACCAACAGGCCAATCAGACCTATCAAAACAAGATACGTTACACATGGGATAATTACTCCCTTAAAAATTTTCAGCTCTTTGTTTTTAAGTCCAACAACCGCTTCGCCAGCAAGCATGTCTGCCAGCGCTATCATATTCCCCGCCGAAGCCCCAACAACAGCAAGAGACAAGATCAATACACTATCCAGATTGAGTGCTTTACTTGCTACATCAAAGAAATCACCAAACATGATATTTGAAACCGTAGCGCTTCCCGTAACAAAACTCCCAAAAGCACCAATAAAAGGCGCAAAGAAAGGCAGCCAACTACTTTCAAAAGATTTTGCCAACAATGAGATTGCCGCAGGAAGTCCTGAGTAATTTTGGTAAGAGGAAGTTAAAAGTTGAACTAGAGATGACATCGAAAAAATCACAATAAACGGGCCCATCGTTCCTTTTAAGGCTTCCCAAGAAGCCGAGAATAATATTTTCCTTTTTCTCCTCCAAAAAATTATCACAACTAATCCAGCCAGAATAAACGCAAACCCCGGATTAAATAGTTTGAAAACTTGATCTGATATTAAAGAAAAATTCATTCCCGAATTTCCTAAAATTAGTTTTCCTAAAATAAGCAAGATTACTAAAAGTCCGTAGGGCATGAATGCTTTTTTCCAAGACATAGTCCTTGATAATGCGTCTTTTCCTTTCAAAGACAATTTTTCTTTTGGCACAAAAATCTTAAGTTTCGTAGTTATCATTATCAAAATGAAACCAATAATCGAGCCTAAAATTGAAGGCAATTCTTGACCCATAATGGTCGCAATCAAAAGCGAAGGTCCGACGAAAGCAATTCCTGACCAAACAGCAAAAGGCAAAGCGTTCAAAAATTCTATCCGCCCCTTTTTTCTTCCTGAAGTAACAATCCAGAGCATAAAGACTGGCACGATAAAACCAATACAATTAATTAAAGCTGAAAATTCAGGAACGCCACTGGTTTCTAATCCAGCAAAGCCGGTCCTAATTGGAGTCCCTGCGGCGCCAAAAACAACAGAAGTACTATTACCCAAAAGAGCAATCACGAGTGCCCTAATTGGAGACAAACCCAATCCGACCAACAGCGGAGCCACAATCGCGACTGGTGTTCCAAAACCAGCAGTTCCTTCGATAAAGTTTTCGAAAAACCAGGCTAACACAATTATTTGAATTCTAAAGTCTTTGGAAATGTGTTCCAGATAATAAGAAATATTTTTAATAACTGACAAATCTTCTAATAATTTTAGAAAAAAGATCGCTCCGAAAATGATGATGAATATGTCGAAAGCAACAAAAAAACCTTTAATATATGAGTCCAGAATAGTTATTGGAATCATTCGCCAATAAAAGATCGCGAGAACAGTAAAAACTGCGACCGTCCACAAAGATGATTTCAGCAACGAACTTTTCAGCCCAAATAAAAACACCAGAAACACAACAAAAGGCAGAATCGATAAAATGACTGGCAAACTAAACATCTATTTAATTTTATCTTCTTTACATATTTTGGGGAAACAACGCGATATCAAAGATATTTTATTGTTTGGTTTCAGAAATATTCCAAATAAAATCAAACAAAGCTTTCATCCCTTTCACAATTTCTGCGTGTCTAATTATCACCATAAAAGGAGGATTGCCAGAAAAATGTACTAACTCGTCTCCAGCAATCCAAATTGAACCAAGAAACTCAAGACCTTCAGGCATTTCTTTAATTTTTATATCCTGTTGGGCGATTCTTGAGGGAGATATTCCTTTGAAAGACCCTTTGGGAACTAAAGTAAAAGTAGCTATTTCTTTTTTTCGTTTAAGGGAATACATGGAACCCTCAGATTCCTGAGTGAATATTTTGGCATAATTGCCCGATTTTGGAGTATCGATTGTGTATATGGTTGAGCCTTTGCGCATATTAGAAATCATCTTTTCTATTTCATTTTTAATTTTGCTTTTGGTGTCACAGATTTTAGCGACAGGAAAATGGGCTTCATCTCGATAAAGATTCGTTAGAAGAGAATTCAATTTTTCCGCAGTTTCAATCCGGTGGGTTAAAAGATTGGAAATGGTTTTTGGTGACTCAACCCAATAATATGTCCTGCCGTGAAAGATATGAGTTGTCACATAATTATCGGCTTTCAGACGTTCCAAAATACTAACCACGGTGGTACGCGGCAAATCAGCTTTTTTACCAACTTCAGAAGCCCTTGCTTCTCCTAAAACAGTTAACGCCAGGTAAACTTTGGCTTCGTTTTCACTGAAACCAAGCTCTTTTAGATTTTGTTTAATATCTTCATTCACGGTTGTTGTCGAATATTTTCGTCAATAATTAGCTGTTTCTTAGCACAAAACGCTCAATTTTGTCAATTTATTCGAATATTTTAAACAAATATTCGTCATTTTAACTACATTAAGATCAGTTCTTTAACAATTTGCTCTACAGATGGAGAAAGCCCTATGCGCCCCGTTTACGTTTATCCAGCCAGTTTCTGCCCTCCCACCTACGGCCATTACCACACTCTAGCGAAAGCTGTGGAACTTTTTGGACGAGTGACTTTGGTTTGTTCCACAAATTCAAACAAAACAAACCAATGGTTTAGCCCTGAAGAAAGTAAGTATCTTTGGAATTCGTATCCTCTTCCCTCCGGTGTCCAGGTTGTGACGTTTAGCGAATTCGTCGAAAGAGGTTTTGATGCCGCTTCCGTTGTGATGGTTAGAGGCATCAGAGACGAAGCGGATGCTGAATACGAAAAGAAAGTAATGCTTCTGAATAAACAAAAATTCAGAATCGACAAGTTTGTTTATTTGTTCAGCGGAGATGAATACAAAGATATTTCTTCTTCAAAAGCCAGAGCCGCCGCGGAGAAAATCGATTTTGAAGAAATGTCCCGTTGTGTTTCCCCGTTGGTCGTAACCAGTCTTCTTGAAAGAACGTTAGGAATTAAGAACTTGTTCATGGTCGTTGGAAGACCTGGTTCTGGAAAGTCTACTTTTCTAAGATCATTAACCGAATTAGATCCCACAAATGTCTGGGTTAATACTGATGATTTCAGCCATCAGTTAAAGCATTTGCTGGTTGAAAAATTCGGGGAGAATGATCTGGTCAAACTAGCCTTAGAAAAAGAAGCAGAACTCTTGGAAGCCATTTCTAATCCGTGGAAAAACCTCCTAAGGGATTCTCTGAAAAAACTGCCAAAAGGCTGTAATGCTTTTGTGGAAGTACCATTTGGAATGCAACTCAGCAAAAGAATGTTTCGTTTTTTGGGGGGTAAAGTGCTTTGTTTAAGTTGTGGAAGGAAATTGGCAGAAAGAAGGATCGAAGAACGTGGAACTCCTCATGTGAAACCCTTCCTTGAGTCAATTCCAAATCTTGCCGAAACAAAAAGAATGGTAAAGCAACACAAGTTGCTTTTGTGTTCTGTTCAAACTAACTTTTCACTTTCATCCACCCGAAAAACGGCCAGGAAGTTCAACTCTTGGCTTAAAAAGGAGAATGAGGAATGGATGATGTATTCACCCGGATCTTGCTTGGACATTTGGTCGCCGACTACTTATTGCAAAGTAAACGCACAGCTCTGACGAAATCGCAAAAAGGAATTGTTGGCGCAACTAGTTGCACACTGCACGTATTGGTTTACACGTTAACGGTTTGTGCATTCACATGGCGCTTTGATTCTCTTTTTGCTTTATTGGTATTTCTTAGCCATTACCCAATCGATCGCTGGTCCCTTGCTAGCAAGTGGCTAAAATTGATCGGCGGCAGAACATTCATGGAAGCATACGAATCAAAAGAAAAGTATCGAGAGTTTGACGTTGCATTCTCGTGCATTGTCTACGCGGTCGCAGATAACACTATGCACTTAGTTCTGCTCTGGCTTGTAATCAAATTACTGTGAGATCATTCCTTACCCCGAAGATATTCTTCGGGTTTTTTTGATTGTTAAGATTTTTAAAAACCGCTCTCAGCTTTTTGGGCTTTGAGCGGCGAATGCGAAAGAGAATGAATCATCGAACTCGGGCGGCCACCTGGCGCAGGACCTTCAAGTCCTCACCTTTTTTGAAGTTGCCGCGGGCTCCAGCCGCAATCAGCTCCTCGGCCATTCCGCCAGAGTTGCCGATGATGAAGGGCCATTTCTCCGACTTCTTCAACTCCCGGACAACATCGGCCCCGCTGAAGTCGTTCGAAATCCCTTCATCCATCAACACAACGTCCGGAGTGACTTTTCTAACCTCATCGGCGATTTTTGGGCGGTCCATTTGTCTCCCTCAGAAGCAACGCATGATGACCGTTGGCAGTATAACCACTGGACATCCAAATCCCAACCGATCATTGCTAACGCGGTCTTCAGGATGCTGTGCGCTTCGTCGTCCACGATGACGATTTTGAAACGACGAGGAAGCGGCTCAAAAATCTGGAACGCCTGGTATTCCGGCCGAATCGGTGAAAGGCCAAGTTTCAACAGACAGTCGTTCAAAACAGACATGATCTGTTTACCATTGACCCCGCTGTATTCGCTTATGCCCGGGAATGTGTCGAGAATATAAGTCATGGTCACAGCGAGAACCACCGGAGGCAGATCGCTCGCCTTTTTGACCTTTGTCAATCTGGCACGAGCCTCCTTCGCCACTTCCTTTTGCTTTTCGAAACCCTTCTTCTCATAGTCTTTACACCTGGGAAGATAGGCATCGATCAATGCTTGTTCGAGAGGCGGAACCTCGATGGTGGCAGCGATGCAGATCGAGCAGAACTTGTCGAACAGCGCCTGCCTGGCTGGAACCACGTTGTAAGTGTCTGATTTCTCATTCACTTGAAACAACGGCTCATCCAGAAGCCGGGCAGCGTTCCGAGCGGCCAACGCAAAAACGCCGAAATCGTTACCATTCACGAAGCTTGTATAGTTCACGCTATTCTCCTTTAAAGGTACGCGTTTCCTTATCACAAGAGAAAACGTTATATTATAATTTTAATTTTTGAATCTGTCAAGAATGCCATATTTAACAAAAAATCCAACTATTGACAATTTGATGTTTTTCGTGGTATAGTATCTGGTCCTTTAGACAACCCTTTTCTGTAAACGCTTGGGAGGAAACCATGAAGACGCGATTGTATGGACTGTCGTATTTCCGTTGGGCGCGAAGCTGGGTGGCGTTTATCATCGCTATGGCGATTCTCGCCGCCTTCTGGTTCGGATGTTACTGGGTGATCGAAAGATACACTCCGGAACAGAACCTGATCTACTTCAAGATCGGAGCATGGGGTGCCGGTATTCTCGGCCTTCTCATGTTGATCTTCAACGAGCCAATCGTGGTTCTGACCATGGGATGCGTGCGCGTCCGACAACGAGAAGATTGTCCGGAACTTTGGGACGCAGTCCACGCCGTGACTCCAGTACTGGCGTACCCCGTACCACGAATTTACGTGGTGCTTGAAGGAGGGATGAACGCCTTTTCTTTTGGGTGGGGCTTGCCGTTCTTTTCGGCAGTAGCCGCAACCAGAGGACTCATCAGGAAGCTCGATGAAGATGAACTGAAGGCGGTCATGGCGCATGAAGTCGGACATATCCTGAACAAAGATATTCTGGTTTCGATGGCGCTGACCATCACGGTCATGATGACGGCTTTCACCGGGTGGCTCATCCTTCGGTTCGGAACGGTCTTTGGAGGATCAAAGAGCGACAGCAGTGACAGCAAAGGCGGTTTGGGAAAGGTGGTCGCGTTCCTGGCTCTCCTGGCGATCGGCTTATCCATGTACATCTTCGGACGTTTGCTGGGTTATATCCTGCAGATGTTCGTCTCACGACAAAGAGAGTACGCCGCCGATGCAACGGCCGCCAGAATCATGGGAAGTGGGAGACCTTTGGTTGCCGCCCTCGAAAAGATCGTTGGAGATCCTTCGATCGGAGGACAAAAAGTCGGAGCAGCCTTCGGCTTCATGTGTGCTGTCGATCCGCAACCTGATGACCTGATGGCCACTCACCCGAGTATGAAGAATCGAGTAAATGCGCTTCTCGCCATGGAGTGAGCAAAGCAGACAGAGGAATTTGTATTTTTTTAACCTCATAGTGGAAACACTGTGAGGTTATTTCTTTTTATAAAAGAAGCCGATTGATAATCGGCTTAGCTGACTGCTACTTTTCGAATTTGAACGATGGTTCGTAGTCTTCATTATATCCAGGCCTGTCGTATTCAACCCTCCAACCGGCGGAACGATACACATCTTCTACATCCAGCCAGTGATTTTCATAAATTTTCTTTCTCTCGAGTCCTTTGTGAACCATCAGAGCAACTACTTCGTTCTGCATGACAACGGCATAGCCGCCTGCTGAACAATTTTTGACAATAAGTTCATTGAAAGCTTCAAAGACCGCATCCGGAAAGTCAATCTTTTTCCTTTTAGCCACTTGGCTGGGTCGGATCGGGCGAACCTTTGCCATGATTATTTCTCCTTCTGAGAGATAGTTTCCAATGAGCAACAGGGCAAAGATAACGCCTTTAATATTTATCCGCAGAAATCCTTGTTATTTTGTACTAAAATAAGTACATTTAAAATATGAGCACCAAAGAGATATTCAAACGCCTTGGACTTCCAAAACACTCGGATGTTGTTTATGAAATGCTTCGTAAGAAAAGTCCGCTCAATGCTACAAGCATTTGCGGTAGTGGAAACATCCATCGTCCTGCTGCTTACCGCGCCATCTCTTCCCTGCTAAGACATGGCTTTATATTTGAAACACTTAAAGGAAAGCGGAAGTTGTACAACGCCGCTAATCCTCACCTAATAGCCAAAGCTTTTTCGAAAACTTCTACTAATGTCACCAGTTCCATAGCTAATAAATTTATAGAAGATGACCGCTACCAGCAAAAAGAAATCCGCTTTTTAAAAGGATTCAAAGGAATTCAAACTGCATTTGATGATGTTATTTCTCACTCAAAATATGGCGAAACTTTCTATCGCTATACTTCTGAAAAAGATTTGGACAATGTAAACAAATATCTCTCTAAGAACTACCGCATCTTGAGAGACAAAAAGAGATTAGAAAGATTTGTTATAAGTAACCCCATTTCTGGAAGAAGAAAAAAACCGAGGCTTGAAAGATTTGTAAAATTTATTCCCCCAGAAAAAAACCTTTTTGATCAAAACATTATTCAATTAATTTATGGCGATAGAGTTTCTTTGATTGACCTTAATACAGAGCGAGTTTTGATTATTGAGAATAAAGCTTTGACGGATTTTCAAAAAGTAATTTTCAGACAACTATATGACAAATTGCCGTTGCCCTAAAATCCTTAGATGGAACCTAGAAATAATTTTTTGAAAACTCCTTCATCTGAAAAATAATGTTGCTATTAACAATAGAAAACTGGCGACACTATTGAGAATTGAAGAGACGAGTAAAGAAAAAAGATTACGGTGTACGGCATAAACACACCAGATAATGCTATTTGTTAATAAAAGAAAAAGAGCCGTAATCGATAGCCCGGCAATATCAGTATTTAGAAATACTTTTAAAACCTGAGGATAGAGTGTGATTCCCGAAAGCACGCCATTTGCAACTGCCAACTTATCTATAAAATGTATTTTATGTTTTTCTTTTGCCCTCACTTAAAGATAATAGCACCAATATTGGATTATAACCTTTGAGTTTTCAACCAATCAGAGAGTTTTTTCAAAAATAGTTCACGGTCGGCTTGAACTTCAGCCGGCAATTTTCCTATTTTCTCTTCCTTAATTGCCAATGGATCATTCGTTTCAATGATTTCGTCTGCCACCACGGCAATCGGCATGTCTGTTTTTCCATCCCAATTTTCAGTTACGGTAAAACCTAATTTCTTGAGAGGTTTATCCCAGGTGACATCAACGATAATCCAATTTCCATCAACTTCCATTTTGAAAAAATTATGAGGATCAACTATGTCGCTTCTGTTTAAAATTTCTTTAATATCAGACGGGAATTCTACCGACATATTTTTAAATCGGTGCATAGCCACAGAATCCTGAGTTTTTATTCCAAGTTCCTGATAAAGTTCTTTTAATAAATTGTGCTTTCCTGAACAGGTTCCCATATTTTTTTGAAACACATCTTCAGCCGCTCGTGATCCGATGACACCATACGGGATGTCGCGGACTTTCTCCGCGAGTATGATTATTTGTTGACTGACAGGTTTACCTCCTGCCCAAGAATTAATTATTTCCCTTCTTAAATCTTGATTCATTGGTTTAATAATTTGACTTTAATTATAGTCCGTATTTTTTAAAATCCTTCTTAGCCTTTTTGAGAAATTTCCCAAAATTTCTTTCTTTGTTCTTTCTTTCTTGGTCACTCATATCAAAGTATTCTGCTTCTTTTTTAAGATTCACAAAATTTGAGTATTTGCCTTCATTCAATTCCCCTGATTCTACAGCTTTCAAAACAGCACAATCCGGTTCATGAGTATGAGTACAATCAGAGAATTTACAACTTTTAGCTAGAGAACTTATATCATTAAAAGTTTGATCGATCCCTTGACCAGCATCTGTTATTCCGATTTCTCGAATACCAGGATTATCAATTAAGATTCCTCCATTTTCTAGAAAATACATTTGCCTACTGGTGGTCACATGTTTTCCTCTTTTCGAATAATCACTGATGTTTCCAGTCTTCGTAATTTCTTCTCCAATAATCTCATTAATTAAAGATGACTTTCCAACTCCGGATGAACCGAGAAAACAATAAGTCATTCCTTTTTGAATATATTTTTTTAAATCAGAAAGTCCGTCTCTTTTTACTGTGCTAGTTGTAAACACTTCTACATCAGGAAGTCTTGTTTTTATTTGATCTAAAAATTCAGTTAATTCGTCTTCAGAAATTAAATCTATCTTATTTAAAATTAATACCGGTTTTACCCCTCCCGCGCGAACAATAGCACAATATCTTTCAAATCGATTTAAGCTATAGTCCCTATCCGTAGATTCAACGATAAACGCAACATCGACATTAGCCCCCAAAATTTGAGTATCTGACTTATCGCCAGTTTTGTTTTTATCTCCGTGTTTTCGTGTAATCATCGTTTTTCTCGGAAGAACACCAATTATTTGCGTCTGTTTTTCATCAATTATTTTAATAGAGGTCCAATCGCCAACAACTGGAAAATCTTCTTTGGATAACGAGTTATAAAGCTTTCCCGTTAATTTGGCTTCGTATTCTCCTTCTCCGTTTTTAACTTTGTATAGCCCTCGGGATTTAAAAATGACTCGGGCAACAGGAAATTCTCCAAAACCTAACTCTTTTTTGGAAGACTCAAAAAATTGATTGTAACCTAAATCTTCTGGGATCATATAACTAGTTTTACTACCTTTTCCAACTTTTTAAAAAATCATCGGAATTTAAAGTACTTCCATACATAATTGGCCAGGTGTAATCTTTTAATTTTTGTTGCAGTTCCTGTCTTATTGGAACATCTGCTGTTTCAATCAAGTCTTTAAGAATAATAAAGTTGTATCCAGCTGAAAAACCACCAGCAATCGTGGCGTGAACACATCCATCCCCAAAAATTCCTGCGACCACAATATATTTGATGCCTTTTTCTTTTAAGACTTTATTTAGTTCAGGATTAGTAAATGCATCATAAGAATTTTTTGTAATAACGATATCTTCTTTTTCAGGAGTCACTTTGTAAAATTTTTCCGAAAAACCTGTTTCATCCTTAGAGTAGTATGTTGTCTGAGGATCCGCATAAAGTTCATTGATATTTTCCGCCAAATATTCTTTCTTCCACGGAACTGTATTCGCAAAAACTATATGTCCGCCGACTTTCTGCCTAAAGAGATCAATAAAGTTCGATAGTTTGGGAACCATCTTTCGAATTTTTGAAAATGTAATGCCCAACTCTGACCACTCACATTGCTCGCTCGCGCAAGAATTAATTACATCAATAACCAAAAGGGCCATATTTGAGGCATTCATTTTATCGTATAGTTTCTCATCCATATGTTAGAAAATTCCTCGTTTTTTAGTATCTTCTTCGTTTTCAAACTCACGATAGTCTTGAGTAATTTCTTCTCCTTTTTTTATATTTCTTTTTGCAACTAATATCCCCTCGCCTTTGTCAGGAGTAATTTTTTCTGTTGAATTACCATTATCAGAATGATTAAGGAAATGTATGTCACCTACTGAAAAATAATATTTTCCTGTGTTTTTACTTTTGAAACCATAAAATAAAATTTTTTCTTTTTCTTCAACACTTCTTCGTTCAAATTCTTCTTGAGAAATTTCCTGTCCGTCTTTATCTGGCTCCCAGATAACCACATTATTAAGAATGTCTTCTTCAGCAAAAATGCCACTTCCGTGAATTTTTGAAGGACCTATTCGATACTTTATTTTAAACATTTTCCAGTTCAAGAATCTCCCCGTCTCCGATCGAACGAGATAATTCATTACCCAAAAAACGATAAATAGCTTTTATCGGGCCGCCGTGAGTGACTATCGCTATTGTTTTGTAGTTTTGATTTTTTAAAGAAAGAAAGGCATCAATTACTCTTTTATTGAAATCTTCATAGCTTTCTCCTTCTGGATCAGTATTTAAGGGATTTTGATGTTTTTCTACTTCTTCAGGATATTTTTCTTTTGCCTCTTTTTTCGTTAAACCCGTAAGAATTCCGTAATGTCTTTCCTTAAGATCATCAACATATTCGACCGGAACATTGATTTTCTCTCTTATAATTTCTGACGATTCCTTTGTACGAATAAGAGGACTTGAAAATATCATTTCGATGTTTTTCCCAACAAGAGCACCCGCGGTTTGTTTCAACTGCATTTTCCCCTTTTCAGTTAAATGGTCGTCGTAACTGCCACCATAGCGATCCTCTATGTCTCCAGTCGTTTCACCATGACGAACAATATATATTTTCATGGATCTAAGTTTAACAGGTTATTGCACTTTAAAACATAGTTGTAATATGCAAGATTGGCTATTTTAATAAACCCTCATAATCAATGAGCCCACACTCTATATCTGTCGCCTAATCTAAGTAATTTTTTTAAACTCTAAATTTCTCTCTTTTATGAGATCTGTGGTTCCTGAAATTGTTTTTAAAGTTTCCTCTATTATTTCCGTGACTTAAATTTTTCTCTGCCAACTGAACAGGCATTGGTCGCGCTGGCGGAAGTTGAGGCAAGGGGGAAATTTGCAATGGTTTGCGAACGAGTTTTTCAATAATACGAATTTTATTGCGTTGATCTGGCATCACAAAAGTCATCGCTAATCCAGAACGCCCGTTTCTTCCGGTTCGGCCGATGCGATGAACATAATCATCCGGATTATCTGGCAGATCGTAATTTACAACCAATTCGATATTTGAGACGTCAATTCCTCTGGCAGCGATATCGGTTGCAACAAGAACACGGTGTTCTCCAGACTTAAAACCGTCGAGGGAACGACGACGTTGTGACATAGAAAGATTCGAGTGGATTTCCGCAGCGGTATGTCCCATACCCTTAATAGATCTGCAAATTTTTCTGGCTCCGTGTTTTGTTCTCGAAAAAACAAGAATGGATCCGTTATTTTCATCCAATAACTTATCAAGTAATCGGTTTTTTTGATCTTTCGAAACGATGAAAAGTTCTTGTCTAATGTGTTCTGCTACTGTGCCAGGCCGCGCAATCTCTACACGAACAGGCAGCTTCATGTGAGTTGCTGCCAATTTCATGATGGCTGGCGGCATGGTTGCTGAAAAAAGCATAGTTTGCCTGTATTGGGGAACCTGCTTGAGAATGGTCGTAATCTGAGGCAAAAAACCCATATCAAACATGTGATCAGCTTCATCAAGTACAAGCACTTCCACATTATTCAAACGTAGAGTCCTTTGCTCCATGTGATCCATGATTCTTCCCGGCGTACCGATAATAACATGAGGGTGACGATAGATTTCTGCCCGTTGTCTGTGAATGGGAGCTCCTCCAATAAGAAGCGCGGTTTTTAGACCAAAATTCTTTCCAATTTTCAGAAAAGTTTCATTCACTTGCATGGCAAGTTCACGAGTGGGAAGAATAACTAATCCGCTTTTTTTATTTTTTGAGATTTGAGATATTAAAGGCAGAGCAAAAGCCAAAGTTTTACCCGTTCCAGTTTGCGCCACGCCAACGACGTCTTTTCCTTCAATAGCAACAGGAATTGCCTGGCGCTGGATTGGCGTAGGTGTAACTATATTTAAATTTTTTAATGCGACTAAAAGACTTGGAGGTAATCCAAGATGAGAAAAATCAGTGAAAATTGTAGATGAAATTTGAGACATAGTAGTTGTGACCCTTCTCTTCCGTGGCCACATACAATGCCCAAAGTCGAGTCTTTTCGTGCTCAGAGCACGATAAAAGTTAATGAATCATACAATAATACTAAATATTTCGTGTTTTGTCAACTGTAGACGCACAGATTCGACTTAGAGATATATTCTTAAGATTGCTCAAACTGACTTAGTTAGAACAAAAATACCACTTGAAATGGCGATATTTTTGTCAGTTCTAAAATCATCTGTTTTAAAAACAGCCAGATCGACGATAACTTCCTTCTAATAAGAAACGAAATCGAGAAATGATTCCATTCCACCTTTCTTAAAAACTTCAATGCATTTATCCGCCGGACATTTTCTTTCTGAGATTCTTTTTTTCATTGGTTCAAGATATTTTTCTTCACCAAAATTACGTTTTTTGAGTCCACTCTCCGCAATTGAAACCATTTCCTCTAATACAGGAATGACGCTTTTCTCACTGATTTTGCTTTCCATGGCAGTTATATAACTAGTATTTCTAAGCGTTCTCCAGTCTTCCCATGAATATTTATTAACTAAATTTTTTGCATCTTCCAGGTTATTGATCATGCCCAAAGTTAAAGCGGGTAATGCAAGTTCATCACCTTGGGGAGAAGTCGCTGCAATTCTGTACTCCACATAACAATTAACTAATTTCCCATTAACGTATTCTTCCAAATTGTCGTTGTCCAAGCTTTGAATGAATTCTTCTACTGAAGTTTTATCATTTGCAAAAGTTAAATGAGGTTTAGCATCATGCCATGCACAAATTCCAGCAAGGTTAATATCACCCACAGAGGGAACTAAGATTGTCTCATTTCCTAGTAGATCTCTTGCTACCCACTTTTTTCCCGAGAAATATTCTTTAAACGATAATTCTTCCTGTGTTTTAACCCACTGACCCTCTCTCATTACCGGTAAAACCATCTTTCCAGCCCAAATATAATTAAAGTAGTCAGCAATACTTTTGAAAGGTTCCTTTCTCATTTCAGGAAACACTCGCAGCTCTTCTTCTGATGTAAACGAAGTAGCGAACAATCTCCAGTTAGTTAAACGAATTTCTTTCCAAGGAGTTACTCTTTCTTCAAAAATCGGTGAATTCGCGGTTAGACAAGTAACTGCTCCAGATAGGGCTTGTAGTGTATTGATTACATCAACTACTTCATCTGCACGAATGCTAACTCCTGTTTGGTGAGCAGTGATAGACATTGCAACGTTGTGTCGCCTCAAACTTAAGGCCGCATATAAACTTTTTTTGGTTTTGTAATCTAAAATTCGAACATCTTTTATGTTGGGAATGGCACCGTAACCAAGTAGACGAAAATTGAGTTTCTTGGAAACTTCAAGAACCTTATCTATAACTTCTTCAAAATATTTTTTTGCCGTATTCAGATCGGGTTGTGGCAAGAGAGACATTTCTAAATGAGAAACACTGGTATCGGTATTAAGACTTTCAAATTGTCCATTCGCTAATTTCTTTTTTGCGCCAACTAGAGTTTGGGTTAGATAATCAACATCCTCTTCATCACCTTCTTCGATGAAATTTGTCCAAAAGTTATGAATATCGTTTTGGGATATAAACATGCCATCCACCGAAACAAGGGGATTCTCAAACTCAAGACCCACTAGTCTTTCTTCGAAATCTATCAAATTAATATCTTTAGCTTCTCGCATAGCTTTTCACTTTTTCAAGTTCTTCGTTGAGAATCTTTTTTATTGTTTCCAATTCAAAAGAAGTTGGCTTATATTCTTCAAAAGAATCAAAAATTATTTTTTCATAAAACTTCGGAAATACTTCAGAGTTTTTTGAAAGAATATGCTTTATGTCCTCAATTCCAGTTTCCATTTAATTATTCTTTAAAAACTATACTAATAAAATTCTTTAAAAAAGCACTGTTGTCAACATTCCCGGAATTTCCCATTATCCTTTCTTCGTAACTTTCAACTTCTCTGAGAATGGAATTGGGATCTTTTCCATCATCTTTTAATTTCTCAGCCCTTGATTTTACAAGCGACTTCAGTACTGATAAACCTTCAGACGTACTTAATTCCGGATGAAATTGCGTTCCGATAAAGCTTCCATCCACTTCTAACATTGGGTAACCGTTTCCTTCTTCTGTGTAGTGATAGCCATACATTTTTTCTGGTCCTGTCGGATCAACACGGTAAGCATGAGAGCCTAAAGTTTCAATCAATTTGCTGACCTGTTTTCCATCAGGAGATTTTTGGAAATCTATTCCCTTAAAAACTGGATGCTGGGCTTCTTCAGCGTTCATATAAACCGAGGTTTTCCAAACTCCCATTTCTCTGCCACCTTCATTTTTAGACACTTCCCTACCTTTTAAATCGGCATGTAACTGAATACCAAAACAAATTCCCATCACGGGAATGTTTTTGTCTAATGCTTTTTGAACAAAAGATTCCGTTTCTCCTATCCAAGGTTTTTGTTCTTTATCCACAATATCAGACGGCGATCCGGTTATCACAATTCCTCCTACGTGATCCAACGAGACAGGTAAGGAATCAGTTTGATTAACAACGTCGACAATTTCAGTATTTGAGGAATCCAATCTCTTATCCGTTAAGACAGTCAATTGCCCTAAAAGTTGATTAATATTGGAACATTCCAAAATAAGTAATTGCTTTTTAGACTTTTGTTTTTCTTGTCCCTTTTTAAACTGTTTTTCAAAATTTCGGGAAACCATTTGTTGGGCTGCAACAAATTCTGCCGCCCCTTCTTGTTTAAGTTGTTCGATTGTTTGTTCTAACGTTTCTGTCCTTTTTGATAATTCTTCCTTTTTTTCTGGATTGAAACGAAAGTTTTCATTCATGTTTTTATTATATATGAAAAAGAGCCTATCAGGCTCTATGGGATCTGTTGGTTGAACAGAAGGCTCAAGCAGTGAGATCCATTCCTGTTCGCCTTACACACATTCGGGTTGACGGTCCTTGCCAATGATTTCGTAGACCCTCAATAAATACTTGGGGTCTACTTGTCTTAACCCCTCTTCGGGTCTGCCTTTTCGTACCCATTCTTCGATTTGAAGCGTTAGATTATACAAAGTTTCACCCGGTTGATTGCCCACCACAACTTCTTTTACCTGAACGATTTGGACATCACAACCTACATAAGAAATATGTTCCCTATTTTCCTGACTGTGAATGAAAGCAAGCAAAGAAGAGAAGTTGGTTCCGGGAACGCCGTCGAATTTAGCAATCATCGTTCTACTCCTTACAGAAGAGACATCTTTCGCCGAGACAACCGCGGCAACATTCCACGACCTGCTATAGTAACGTAATATCTTTTTATGTCAATACGCCGTTTCTATTCAAAAAGCATTTGATATTTAATTTTGCAGCACTTTTCCATCCGTGGAGGATTTTGCATGGAGAAAAATTTCAATTGCGAAATTTCTTTTTTATCCGTTCTTTCTTTTTGTTTGACGATACTTGCCGCAATAAAAATAATCAACGGCTGCACTGAATCACCATTCGGATATTTCTTATTGAATTTTTTTCCTGAACATATTCCGATAATTTTTTTGTTTGGCTTAACCACAAAGCCTGTTTCCTCTAATACCTCCCTCTTGGCTGTTTGTTCCACAGATTCGCCCATTTCCATATATCCGCCAGGAAAAACCCATAGTTTTGATCCTCTTTTTCTTACCAAGAGCATCTCTCCTTTTTTATTTTTAATAAAAACAGCAACAGCAGGTAACAGTAACGTACTTTTCCCGATTTTTTCGCGTAATTTCTGATAGTAGGGTCTGTTCTTATTCACTTTTTTCGATTCGAATAGCTTTTCCGTTAATAATTGCATCGGCGATTTTCTTGTATGCGCTATCAAGAACCCGTGCATACGTTGGCTGGGAGATATTCATCTTCTTTGCGGCTTCAACTTGTTCAAGACCGACAACGTCATGCAGACGTAAAGCTTCACATTCGTCCGCTCCTAAAGCTACTTCCTCTAATTCTCTCAAAGGAATGCCTTGTGGCTTGTAATAGAAAACATTCGGAGAAAAACGAATGCATCGAGGTGTCTTTGGTCTTGGCATAAATATTTTTATTAAGTATAAGGGCTGTGAGGCCCTGTCTCTTTATTGGAGAGACAGGGCTCTTAACCTATTCTTCGGATTCAGCTTTCTTCAATTCTTCAAGTTCCTCCTCTAACGCTTTGCGATAATCCGACAATGCTTGCTTTTTATCAACAGTGTGCCAGCACCAAGGACGACCCCAATTCCCAAACCAATGGTGGAAACCTCGTCCACTGCCCTCACACGGACCCATGCGTCGACCTGTCATTGGACCTTGTCCAGTAGGACCTGTTCCGTCAAATCGTGGCATAATTATCACCTCCTTTCATAATGAATATATATTCATTAATGTTTTTGTCAAGCAAGATCACGCTTGATCTCGATACCTGATTTCTGAGGATATCAATGTTACAAATATCTCTTTTGCTAGCCCAAAAGCATCCACTTTTCTCTTTTAATAAATGTGGCGTTTTTTAAAATTAATTTTATGTTGCTAAACTTCCTTTTTATTAATAACGGACGTTCATCGGTGTTTTTGAGTACGGTCTCTCCATTCTTAATGATCCCCCAGCATCTTTTTCGTAAAATCTTCTCATTTGGCCGCGCCTCATTAACCACATATCAAGACCCGTGTAATCGACCAGAAAGCCAGAAAATATGACTCCTACTATAAATAAAATCGTAAGCAACTGATAATTTTTCTTATATGAAAAATCATAGTGACGCGCAATTTTTTTCTCGCACCATAAACCCAATATTGCCAAAACAGGCGCCCACCAGGGAAAACTATCGAGCAGTTGTTGTAAACGAATCGATCCCATCGGCCCATGTTTGCGAATTGAAAATATTATCAAACTCACAAGGAAAACTAAAGTAACAAAGATGCCTACGACGCTTACAAAAAATGCTGCGGAAACAATAAACCATTTCCAACGGGGAATTATTTTAACCTTGCCGCTGCGGATTTGAGACATTACACTTTCTGAAATTTTTAACTTATCTTCGTTTGGCATATTTTTTTCATTATTTTCTTTGCGCGATTTATTCTCGTCCCAACCGTACCAATGGGTATCCGCAAAATATCACTTATTTCCTCGTATGTCTTTTCCTCCAAAAACATCAAACTCAACGGCTCTGAATAAATGACTGGCATCTTACCCAAACATTTCATTATCATCTCCTGTGTTTCCTTCTTTGCATATTCTTCTTCAATGTTTTCTTCACTTTCGTGATCGACATCATCAAAAAGAGGCAGCTCATTTTTGTACTTCATTACTTCATTAATAGTTTCATTATGGGCGATACGGTATATCCACGTGGAAAATTTTTTACTTTTATCAAAATTATTCAAATATTTGAAGGCTTTAATAAAAGTATTCTGTACAACATCAGCTGCTTTCGCCTCATCATGAATCAAATATTTCACATAACGAAATAATTTTTCTTGGTAACGATTCATAATTTCAAGGAAAGCTTCTGAGTCTTTTGATCTGATATGGTCAGCGACGTCTTCGTCTGATAATTTACCTAATTCATCCATAAAAGTAATTTATACCTCATTAGGCTTCCGCGGTCGACGACACGGAAGCCTGACTAATTATTCTACTGGGCTATCTTGCCATATCCCCTGCCAATACCATAACCGCCGCGAACACCACCAGCGGTTCTTAACCCCAGTTCAGATCTAATAGCATTTGCTTCATCAACTTTTCCTTGCTCAGCAAGTTCGTGTGCTTTTGCAAACTTCGCAAAATTATCTTTATTGATAACTTGTGTAACACGTCCCCGACCCTGCATTAGTTTTTTCCAACTCTCATAATCGTTAGATTCGAACGCTTTTTCCATAGCTTCGTGTCTTTCCGGCGAGTAGTTGGGTCCCTTCTTGGTGTAATCACCTTGATATGCCTTTGCGGAAGTTCCAAGCATCACAAAAAACATAGCCATGATCGCTAGGGCAGAGATAGACGTAATAATTTTTTTATTCAATATATTCACCCCCTTTCATTGCTTCTTTTTTCATCATGCCATTAATACCGGAAAACCAGCCTTTTTCTTTCATTTGCCATAAGGAAAGCCGATACTGCTAGGAGTAATTAAACAAGAAATAATATCTTTTAAACTTCAACTTTTCCCAAATTTCGCAAACGCATTGTTTATGGCCTTGCAGAACTGAAGTATTTTTATTCGGTTTTTATCAGAAAAACTTCTTAGAGTTTCAGATAAATTAAACTCAGAGATCACACTCTAGCTACATCAACGTTCATTGATATATCAAATTGTGTAACTAGATATCTGTTGTTTGAAAACTCCCAGAAAAAGCAAGACAAACACAAAGAACGTAATACCTGCAAAAACTACGACAGTTTTTAAAAAAGATTTACAGCATTTTTTTATGACCTTCTCCGAAAAGCACAAAAGGTTGGAACAAAAATAGATATGCCAAAACAGGAGTGAGATTTTATTCTTTATCTATACCCCACTGCCACCGTGGTTTTTCCCCTTTCCAGAAACCAAAAAGCAGTATGAGTGCAACCATTATTATAAACCCCAAAAATGCCGCACCTGGGGCATCATCGGTTTCACCGATATACATACCAAACATTAAAATTGCTATACCGATAGCTATGACAAACCATCCCTGCCATTTTACTGGCACCCAACCCCAACCATAAAGTTTCCTCTTGAACCAATAGCCCTCGGGGTTACTCTTTAAATATTTCGAATATTTTCTAAAATAGTTCATCTTTTCGCTAATAATGCTAACTTCAAGTTTAGTCGATTGCAATCTCCCTGTTTTGTTCTATTTCTTTAGAGTCAAGGGGTGTAATAAAAAATACTGATTCATTTAACGGATCTTATTAATGTCACAATCAAGAACATTAATAATTTTTATGTATATTATTAGAGAAACTTTTATCGCAAAACCTGGTTATGCCGGTAAATTTGCGATGATGATGAAAAAAGAAATGGAAAATTGGAAAGAATTTAAAGGATACGTCTTGTTAGATATTGCAACTGACTACAATACGATTGTTATAGAATACGAAGTAGAAAATTTGGGTGAATTTGGAAAAATGATGGAAGAACACAAGAAGGAACAAAACAAGCAAAAAACAAACGAAAAACCACCCGAATACACCGAATTGTACCTCACTGGAAAGCGTGAAATATTCAGGATGGTTGAGTGAAAAATCTCCGTCCAAAGGGTGTGGCTTTTTTAGTACCCACCCAGTTTAAAACGAGGGGAGACAAAATTCTTAAAAAAGCGTAGGATAACATATTCAGTTTCTGAATGTCCCTTCCCCAAAAAGGAGATCGCCATGTTGAAATTCTCCATGGAAAACGGCTTAACTGCGGCCGAACTCTTCAGCCAACCTTACGGTTGGACATTTGATGACATCAATTTGTTGCCAGTTTTCAATCCGGGCGTAACAAAAAGCGAGGTGTCTCTGCAAACACGTTTCGGTTCCCTGTGGCTAAACTTGCCATTGGTAAGTTCGCCCATGGACACTGTCACTGAAGCCGCAGCCGCTATTGAATTCGCCCTTCAGGGAGGATTGGGTTTCATCCACATGAACTTGCCTGTCGAGAAAGCAACAGCAGAAGTCCGTCGGGTAAAACGATATCAAATGGGAATCGTTAATGAACCTGTCTGTCGCCCGCCCACTGCTTCTATCAGAGAAATGGCGGCCGTAAAAAAGCAGCATGGATTTTCTACCCTGCTCATTACGGCTGACGGCACGAACAATTCTCCGCTCTTAGGAATGGTCACGAAGGGTCACGCCGCTTTAGAATCAAACCCCGACCGGCCTCTCGGAGAAATTATGATTCCCAGGCGAGACTTGATTGTCGGCGAGGCCGAAAAAATTTCCACCTGGAAAGCAGCTCTGGAATTTCTGCGCAGCAATCCCGTCGTGCATAAATTGCCATTACTAAGATCTAACGGATGTGTAGCGGGGTTTATCACTCGCAAAGACGTGGTGAAGATGGCGAATTGTCCTCACGCGTTTATTGATATGAACAATGGACAGTTACGAGTCGGCGCCGCTGTTTCCACTCACGAGCGAGACAACGAAAGAGTTCAGGCGCTCCTTGATGCCAAGGTTGATGTCTTGCTCATCGATAGTGCTCAAGGCGCCACTCTGCATGCTGTTCAAAGAATCGAGCAAATTCGCTCGCTTTCGGAAAAGGTTGTGATTGTAGCGGGAAGCGTAGTGACACCAGCACAGGCGGAACCACTGCTCAAAGCCGGCGCGGATGTTTTGCGTGATGGCATGGGATCCGGATCAATTTGTATTACCCAAGACGTCATTGGCACCGGTCGATCTCAACTTAGCGCGATTTATCATGTTAGTCAGAGAACCAAAAACGCGGTCATTGCCGATGGCGGCATACGCACCTCCGGCGACATCATTAAAGCGTTGGCTTGCGGAGCATCGTGCGTAATGTTAGGACGCATGATCGCAGGATGCGACGAAACACCCGCGAGAGTCGAAACTCATCGAGGTCTTCGTTACAAACGCTATCGCGGCATGGGTTCGCAGGCGGCCTTGGAACAAGGAGGTCTTCTGCGTTACAGCTCTGAACTGTCCCACAGCGGCATGGTGGTCCAAGGAGTGGAAGGTCTGGTACCAGCCGAAGGTTCCCTTGCGCCACTGCTTAGTAGACAAGCGGAAGCCATCAAAACTGGCTTGGAATATCTGGGCTGCGGTTCAATCGCTGAACTCCATCAAAAAACAAAAGATGGGTTGATTCGATTCGAACTGCGTTCGCCAAGCGCGCGTATCGAAGGCAAGCCTCACGATATCGTGGAAATGTAAGTTACGTCGGATGTGCTATGTATGGCACATCCTTTTTTATGTCTGTTAATACTGGTTTAAAATATCCTATATTTTGCCATCTGATCGTACCGCAGTTATTTTAAGAATGTTTCATTGATGGCAGAAAACTCAGATACAGCTTTAAAAAAGTTTTCTAATTGCTTATATTCTCTAAATCTGAAGTCGTTTTTATATTTGTAATATGGATCCGTATTTATATATTTTTCGAACAGATAAAAATCTTTCCCCGAAGCAACAATAAAAAGTTTAGTTGAAAGCGGCCTTAGCTGACAAAGCCTTTGTAAGCCAGTAATTATTTTCGTACTATGTTCTACCTCAAAAGCATACTTGGGAACTTCGTCTTTGAACCACAAAACATCAATTTGGGAAACAAGTTTTTTAATGTCGTCTCCCACAAACCGTGTTGGTAATTCCTTCAGCGATATATAATCTTGGAGTTTTTCGCCATATGCTTCGTTAGTTTTGTTAGGACTGAAAGTGTCATAGCCTAACATTCTTCCAATTTTTAGGAGCAGCATTTCCGCCTCTGCGTGGGCAGTTATTTCGTTTTTCTCTTCAAGATCGCTTTCTAATTTTGGCTTATCTTCCAATAGGCTGTAGTGCTCTAGAAAAGCATCCACGTTTCCAAATTTACTTAATATTTTTTGGACGCCTTCCTCATTTAACGGCATAAATCCTTGAACAACGAATGTTTTGCTATACCCCGCAAGATCTGCTAATTCAGAAATTGGTATATAAACCTGCTTAAGATCTTTTAAGAAAAAAATACAAGTCCAAGGTTCTTCTCCTGTTTTCGGTGGCCATAAAGCTAACCCTAAATCTTTACTTTGTTGTTTATAAAGCAGTTTGCCCGCATATAATAATTTCCCTTCTTTTTCAGCACCTTCCCGACCTTTGTAAAAAAGGACCAAATCATCGAATTCCATTTTGTCCCAAGATGATTTCTTTGTTTCTTTGTTACCCCAGACAAATACTTTGTCATATGAAGCCAAGGCTTTCTTGCCAGCATCATCTAAATATGGCTCGACGATCGATTTGTCTACGCCGTTTTCGATTGTGCTTAGAAAGTTTTTATAAGAGGTTTCATTTGACCTCGGTGCTAAGAATATTTTCATGTCTATGTTTTACTATAAAACTAATTTAGAAAAAAGGGGTACTGAAAAATATAATGTGAACCGCTTTTATGAATATGAAGATGAATAAGCGGATTGGATAAAGATTATCTAAAATGCTTCAAACTCATTTCTTATCCGATCCCCATTGCCAACGAGGTTTTTCTCCCTTCCAGAAACCAAAAAATAATATGAGGACGATCATCAAAACGAGACCTATTCCTGCCGCGCCGGGAGCATCGTCAATTTCTCCTATATAGATACCAGCCATTAAAATAGCGATGCTGATAGCAACCACTAACCATCCCTGCCATTTTACTGGTACCCAACCCCAGCCATAAAGTTTTCTTTTGAACCAATAACCTTTAGGGTTATTATTTAAATATTCCGAATATCTTTTAAAATAATTCATGCTTATTTAACAGCTAGATTATCTAAAGGATCAACCCCCGCAACAAAATCGTCAACAGTTTGATCGTAAGCTTTTTCTGTTTTTTTAATTTGTTCGCTGTCATTCATAATTAAAAACTAACAAAGAAGTCAAAAATTAAAAAGTGCTTCTGATCTCTGAGCGATATTCGAATGCCATACCGTTTTCATGAAGATGCGGAACGACATTTTTTCATACCTCCCCCTGGTACCTATTTTCAACGATGCGGGCAACCGGCCCAACAACAAGGCCGGCGCATTCCACCCTTGAGCTTCGAAAGTGCTTTCTTGATACGAATACTCCTCGTCTCGACTTTTTTTCCAGACGTAACCCAGCAGATCCATTCATTGCGTGCTAGAGGCGTTATGTCCTCCCATACTACTAACGCAGCAGGCGTTGAAATAAGTGCTTTTAGTAAATCTTTCGGCATTTTATGTACCGTACCAATGGCGATCTCTTTTTTGGTCATCCATTTATTTTATATCAAGCTAAAGTTTTTTATTGTTACTTAATCCGCAACCACACTTTCTGTTTATGTAATTTCATAAGGTGTATAAATGAAATGTGACGACAAAAGTCAAAAAAAATATAATTGTTGTCCTTGGAACTATTGTTTTTTTGTTAATTTTAGCTTTGCTGGGTTTTCAAAATAATATCTTTGAAAGAATAATCCAGATCACGGGTAATACTTTTGGCAGTATCGAGGGTTGTTATTCACCAGATGGCATAAATATAGTGAAAAAGAAAATAGTTGGTAGTAATTGGGGAGGGAGTAGCGGGATTCTGATGGATGATAAATCAATAATTCTAGGCGGGCTTGATTTTTCGGATCGGAGCGGAATTAAAGATAAGCAAACAGGTAACAGCATTAAAGATGTTGGTTTCTTAAAAAGCCATAATGGTTGGAATTTTTCAAAGTTTAAACCAAAAATAAACAATCTTGATAAAACAATACTGACATGCGGCGATCCGACATCTGTTAAATTACCAGACGGTGGTTACAGAATATATTTTACTGATGGAGAAATGGGTTGCCATGGTAAAGCTGCTCTGCTTCTTAGTGCCTACTCAAAAGATGGCTATTCTTACTCTTTTGAAGGCGAGATTACTGGTGCGCCAGGTATCAATTTAAAGGCAGTGGATTTCACTATTCTTTATGAAAAACATTCCAATAAATACTACATCTATACCAGAGCTGACAATTTAGACGAGGCTGAAGTTTTAGTATCTTCAGATGGAAGACACTTCACCGAGAGATTTAAGATAAAAATCCCTTTTGGTTTCCAATTTTCAATCATTGACGAGGGAGATTATTACACAGCCTACGGTAGTCATGTGCCTTCGGACAATAAACCAAACTCGAACTTAAGGTATCCGGTTAGGGCAATCTCCAAAGACGGGCTGAACTGGGAGCGAACGCAAAATCAACCCAATGGATTGTGGTCAGGCAATAGAACCTACTGTAACACTTTTGCAGTTTTCAAATTGCCCGATGGATATTACTTTTATTGAGTTACAGATAGTCCCTACTCTCGACTATCATTGACTTTCACTTGAACTTGGCTCCGGGGGATGACCGAATGCCGAACCGCTTTTATGAAGATAAGTAAGCGTATTTGGAATCCTTATTATCTGAAATGTCCTGTATCCCGCCCCTGACTACACTATTTTATTAGTTCGACCATTAAGCTTTCTAATGGAATGCCGTTATATTGCCGTTTACTAATATCCTTATTTTCGTGCAAGATACGAACACTAAACCCAGCTGCTTTAATTTTATTTAAATAATCTTCCTTCAGCATCGCTCCAGCAACACAACCCGACAGCAGTTTTTCATCGCTTCTCTGTTCGTCTGTCAGTTCTTCTAATAAGACAATATCGGAGAGGTATATTCGACCACCTTTTTTTAATACTCGGTATGCTTCGCTGAATGTTTTAGCCTTATCAGGCGTCAGATTTATTACGCAATTGGTAATTATTGTGTCCACAGAATTGTCTGGCAGGGGTAGGGCTTCTATTTCTCCAGCAATAAATTCCACATTTTTGATGCCTTGTTTTTCGGCATTTTCTTTGGCTTTTACCACCATCTCCTCTGTCATATCAACGCCTATCACTTTTCCTTTCTCGCCAACTTTTTTAGCCGCTAAAAGAGCATCTATCCCAGCACCAGAGCCTAAGTCCAAAACAACATCGCCCTCTTTTATTCCTCCATATGACAAGGGATTCCCGCATCCCAAACCTAGATTGGCTGCACCTACAACCTTAAGCTCTTCTTCCGTATATCCAATACTTTTTGATATGTCTTTTGCTCCACTACAGCAACAACCGCAAGCAGAATTGCTGACGGCTATTTCTTTATATGCATCTTTTACAACTTTTTTTATAACATCATTTTTCATGGTTTTCCCTTCTTCGTTGTTAATAATAATTTTTCTAACTTACTCAAAAGGGCCTCAATGTTTTTTTCTTCAAGAGAGTAGAAACAATAAAGTCCTTCCTTTTTGCATTTAATAAGTTTTGCTTCTTTCAGAACTTTCAAATGATGGGAGACTAGATTCTGTGGCAATTTCAACTTTTCCCAAATTTCGCAAACACATCGTTCCTCACCCCGCAGGAACTGAAGTATTTTTATCCGATTTTCATCAGCCAAACTGGATAGAGTTGCAGATAAATTTAACTTTGAACTCACGTTATAACTATATCAATTTTTATTGATATATCAAATTTGAGTGATTATTTTTCTGTTACTTGAAAACTCCTAGGAAAAGCAAAACAAAAACAAAAAATGTAATGCCCGCAAAAACTGCGACAGTCTTAAGAAAAAGATTTATCGCATCTTTTTTATGGCCTTCTCCGAAAAGCACAAAAGGTTGGAACAAAAATAGATATGCCATGACGGCAGCTGATAAGGTGAAAAGCGAAAGTACTGCAATGGGAGTGAGGATGGTATCTTTGGGACCAAACAATTTATTTCCATAAGTCATAAATAAGGCAACGAACGTAATGTATAAAGTCGCTGAAACAGCGTTTATGAAAGGATTTTTTGTCATATACAAGATATTATACACTCTTGAAACCTTCAAAAGAGGACTAACGGCAATACAGTTAGAGGCTAGCTGTTCATAAAAACTTACTTATATTTGTTTGTCCGAAATTTATTTCCAATATTTATCCAAGCGCAACTGTTTCATCGATTCGCACTTGTTCCACAAATGAGGGGATGTGAGAAACCATGACCATGGCTCCCTTGTATTCATCAAGCGCTTTGGCAATAATTTCCAAATGTCGAAAATTTATATGATTGGTGGGTTCATCCAGAATTAAAAGCCCAGGTTTAAGAAGCACTAGACGACAGAAAGAAAGAAGCCCTTTTTGTCCCTCAGACAGAGCGCTGACCGGACTGGCCAAAAGCTTTCCATCAAGCAAAAAACCGGCAGCAGTAGAGCGTAGTAGGTGTTCATCTTTGTCTTCCATAACCTCTTCAAGAACATCATAAGCAGCTCTGCTAAAATCAAGATTTCCGAAATCTTGTTTGTAATAACCAATAAGAACATCAGAATGAATTGTTGCATCTTCGGTTTCTTTGTTAGCTAACTTTTCTAAAAGAGTGCTTTTCCCTATTCCGTTTGGACCAGTCACAAGCACGTGAGTTTGTCTATTCACGGAAATGTTAATAACTTTTTCAGAAATATTCCCATCTTTCATGTAAGATACGCGATCAAAATGAATAATTTCCCCGCTGAAAGGTTCAGGGAACTCTTGCGCAGGTATAGTGAAATTTCGGATAGATTTATCTTCCTTACGAACCTCAACAATATTTTCTTCCGCAGTATCGGCAACTTGCCTCATTCGCTTTGCAACACCTCTCATTTTTCCTCCTTTATGAGCGAATACATTGGCTTGCTCTCTTTTTTCTTTAATCTGTAACTGCATGCGAGCATTTAACGCGTTTTCCCGTTCGATTCGTTTGCTTATACTTTCAACAACGTCATTATAATTTCCGGAATATTGTTCAATTTTTTTAGTAAAAGAGTCTAAATAAAGAACGCCATCGGAAAATGTATTTAAAAAATCTGCATCGTGAGAAATAACAATGCATGTTTTTTCGTACATCATCAGGAAACTAGTTAAGTGATCAATTCCATACTGGTCCAAATTATTTGTGGGCTCATCAAGAAGAAGAACGTCTGGATTTTGTATCAAAGCATATGCCAACAGTAATCGGGCTTGTTGGCCGCCGGAAAATTGACTTACCTTTTTATCGAGTGGCGAGTCAAGATGAACTATTTCAAATACATCTTTAATGAACTTGTCGAGTTTGAATTGCTCATTTGGCACTGCCTTTGCAAAATATTCTCTTATTGATAATGCTCCGTCTTCCTTGGACATAACCTGTTTAGCAATAGCAACGCTGGCAGTAGCAGGAGAAAGTGAAATACGGCCACTTGTAGGTTCTAGCTCTCCAGTAATCAATTTGAATAAAGTACTTTTTCCTGTACCGTTTTGACCCATGAGGGTAATGCGACTGCCTCTTCTAACAGAAAAACTTACTTCATCCAGAAGAGTTCGATGACCATCGTATTCAAAGCTCACATCGTTAAATTTTAGGATAACGTCATCGTTCGCCATATAATTTATTCAACTAATAAACCAAAAGTCTATAGGAAAATTTTATTTATGTCTACCCTATAAAAACAAAGAACCTCCGATATTTCACGGAGGTAGACATCAACTAAGGAACATTGCGATCACTTCACCAACTCAATCCGCCCGCTTTACGCGCTGGCTTTGAATTGTTGTGATTTCCCGATGAGCCACAGAGTTGGGGCCACAGTGACGTAGGAAGACCTGGCCAGGGAAGAGATTGGGATCCTTCCACTGTTTACGAAGTGAATGAGCAAAATCGTAACCGCCTTGGTTGTCATCATCCC
>Ga0074195_1000350_pt1 | contig 97988 bp, 129 predicted proteins | sample EPASupsiteHSE623_FD_64525 | JGI IMG/M metagenome (GOLD analysis project Ga0074195, IMG submission 64525) | Bioremediated contaminated groundwater from EPA Superfund site, New Mexico - Sample HSE6-23 | ecosystem: Environmental > Aquatic > Deep subsurface > Groundwater > Contaminated ...
CCTAAACATGCTTCTTGGATGAATCAGGTCGAAATCTGGTTTAGCATTTTGGCAAGGAAACTTCTCAAGAGAGGTAATTTTACATCTGTTGAAGACCTAAAAAATAAAGTTCTTGGTTTTACAAGATACTTCAATCAGACTATGGCAAAGCCCTATAAATGGACATATCAAGGTAAACCGCTTACAGCATAAATGTATAGTTATTTAAGCCTAACTGCACTAGTGCAATCGAATAGTGCAGACTACAAAGAATCTTGGATCAACCCTGGCTTGGGATCATGCGGCCGGCACTTGAAGATCATGGCGGCACTTGAAGATCATGGTCTCAGGCTGGCGAGATAGACGTTCATCTCGCCCTCCGCCATCTTAGCCTGATGCCCTGATCCCTCCACTATCTTCGCAGATTTTCTGAGCCAATCCCCAAATGAACCCTCATCAGCATTGTCTGGGTCCAGAGAAGATAGATCGCCGTATCCCTTTGCTCTGGCAGCCGGCATGAGGATATTCCTTGCAGCCCAGCAGTCAAGCGCTACTGGATCAGTGCTGGCAGCAATTATGCTGGTCTTGGTGGCAGAATTATAGGGCGTACCTGGCCCCTTTCCAGGGTTGGCATTGATCCAGATGGCATCGATTATATTCAGGGCTGGGAACCTGGTCTCGACCATCTCAGTGCCCATGCCTCCGGTACCTATGGCGAAGTGAGACTGGCCCGACCTGCCACCCAGGTGGGAAGTCAGCTTGTCAGATGTCACGCCCATGTAGTGCTTGACTGAGGCCGTGACCCCGTATATGGCATGTGACTTAAGAACTGGGACGTTGATCACCTTGAGCCTGCTGCTATCATAAGTCCCGTTCTTTTGGTCCCATACTCCCATCTTGAAGCTGATCTTGGTCCCAAACCTGGTTGTGAACTTGGGATAGGATACCAGGATGCCCGTCTGCTCATCAGGCTGATCTGCCACCACATATCCGTCCCTGGAGTCGCCATCTGAGTACTCCCTGACCCTGGTGGTGGTGATGGCATCCCACTGGCAGGTGGAGACCCGGCTGCCAGGGAATGAATCTGCCACATTCTGCATGGACTGAGATATGTCCCGGGCATTGTTCCTGCTGTAGTTCAGGCTCCCGCCCCGGCCTGAAGGCCCGTACTGGCCCTGGCCGTTGTCTGCGATGACGATCTCACCATTGAAGCCATCTGGATGGTCCAGTATGGCCCGGATCAGTGATTTGACTAAATCGGTGTTTGTCCCGCCGCGCTCGTCCCACTGGCAGTTGACCTTGATAATCGCGCAAAAGAACTAGTTCAATGGCAGGCTTTTTATCCTTTGGATACATATCTACCTCTTGCATTGTGACTTCTCACCAGAAGATCAATGCTTGGCGATGGGCTTCTTAGCCCGTCGCGAAACTACAAGATCGTTCAGGGCAACATCCACTGCATGGCTCAGGTTGCGGAACTCTTTTGAGTCGCTCACCAAATCCACGACCTCCCGATACGTGTTTTCATCGATGCTAACCGAGATTTTCTTAGATGTCATAAGTTATGATAGAGTCTTCCTGGGTATTAAACTTTCCTACCGCATACTACCATAAGCTTTATTACTTAGTGGTATAACATACTACTTGGTGAGAAGCACAATGCAGCAGATTTATAATGAAAGTGATATCGGGAGAGAGGTTCGAACAGGCAAGCAGGTCTTCACAGTTGTCAGCAACCTGAACGGCGGAGTCAAGCTGGTCAGAAAGTGCAGCCGCAAGCACGCAGCCAGCAAGCAGGCCAGGTTCCTGGCGATGGAGGCCGAAGCTGCCGAGAGAAGCTTCAAGCGCAACCAGGACATGCACAAATTGACAGTGAACGATCTTCTAATATGCAAGGAAGTGGCCTGAAATGGCCTCTTCTCTTTCTTCAGCAGCGGGCTTAAAGCCCGAAGAGCATCTTGGCTGGAAGCGCCTCATCACTCAGGCCCTGGCATGGCATCGCTTCGAGGTTGTTTATATGCAGAATGGCGAGATGCGCACGGGCTTTACGTTTGGTGAGGATCTTCCGGCTGCAGCAGTGCATCTGAAAGAACAGGGAATCGAAGTGATAGGGTTACAGGTGACATAGAAAATGCAGGCTCCAGCCATCGCTAAAAAGCTCCTCGAAGTCATGAGAGACTGTGCATACATCCAGAAAGACGGCACAAACGACTTTCACAGATACAGATACGTAAGCGCGGCTCATATCATGGAGCGGGTCAACGAGTCCCTGGTAAAGCACGGCCTGGCCACGGCCCTGGAAGAGGTTGAGGTGGTCAGCCAGGTAGAGAAGGCCAACAGCAAGGGCAGCATAGATATCCTGGTCACTGTCAGAGTCCACATCAAGATTATCGACGTGGACACAGGCGAGGTCCTGGTGATCAAGGGCCTGGGATCTGGGCAGGACCCGGCAGATAAGGGCATAGCAAAGGCTCAGACGCAGGCCTTGAAGATAGCCTGGATGAGCACGCTCGCCATATCGACCGGAGAAGACCCAGAGGCCGATGAGAGGACGGATGCCGAGAGCGAGGCTGATAAGAAGCTGGGTACCTGTGAGAGGCTGAAGCGAGAAATCCAGGAGAAGGCAAAGGCCAAAGGGATTGGACCGGAGGAGCTCATGAAGATCATCTCCAGGAAGTTCAGGGCCGGGGGCATGGGAGATCTGACAGAGGCTCAGAAGAGAGACCTTCTGGAAGCATTGGAGGCATATTGAGGATATCAAGAGCAGACCAAAGAATTCTGTACCGTGGATTCATATCAGAGATGCTAGGAAGGCCTCTCAGAAACGACGAAGACGTGCATCATATAAACGGCAATCATGACGACGATAGGCCGGAGAACCTCATGGTGATGTTTCATAAGGAACATTTCGAGCACCATAGGTCAAGCGCAGTCGTCAGGCGCGGGCATCTTAAATTCAGATACCCTCTTCCGACCACGTTGAGGTATAACACGATTTGTCCCGAATGCAATTCGTATTTTATTCATGGCGGGTACGGTCTCTGTGTCGATTGTTATAGTATGGCAATGGAAGGCGAATATCTAAAGTCGATGCGGGGGATGATAGCGATAGATGAAGGGGGTGCGATATTCGTTTTTGGGCGCAAGCCCAAATCGTTATCTCGGGAACGTGTAAACCATTTACCTCCTCAGCAGCGCTAACCCCATCCCTTCACATTTCTATTAAATCATGTCTTGGAAGATGCGAGTATATGGTACTACTGAAGGGCAACTATTCGGAATTACCGAATAGTTCAAGTTTTTTCAAATGATTACTGCCCTTCTCACCGCATCGACTCTCTCGGGACTTCTTTTTGGGCGGCAGGACCTTTATTTTCATAGAAAATTGTATATACTGCTCGGACTCATCAAGGCATGGCTATTTCCTGAATGGACAGAGGTTCGACTCCTCGGGCAGGCAGCCGTAAACGCGGGTTCGAATCCCGTCCCGGGAACAGGGCATCCAGGATGAATCGGGCCTAAGTACACGGTCTGCCTAAAATGCGGCGAGTTTCACCGGGAGTTCGCGCCGCGTTGGGTGAGTTAAAACCCGGTGACCTGATTTCATGGCAGCCTTCAGAGTAACAGTCTGCGACGGGGGCATACGATCGCCCGGGCTTCTAGCAGCATAAGCCTTCTGATTGGTAGTAATAGATTGCCATATCCATTGGTGGCATATGTGGTACTACCAAAGGGCAACTGTTAGGAATCGCCGAATAGTTCAAGTTTTTTCCGAGGTTACCAGAGGCTCTATAAGCCCGGATCTCTCTCCGGCTGGCATGATATTGCCTGGGCAGAGGAGATCTTGGAGCTACCAGCATGGCGAGGGCAACAGGGCTATGAGCAGAAGAAAGAGAAAGCTGTAGAGATAGAGCTGCAAGCTATTCATAGAATGCCACCTGCACGAACTCCAGGCCTTCAGCGGCATGATATAGCCCATCGACCCTAAAGTGCGCAGGCCCCTTGTATCCTGGATCGAAGAACGGTCCCTGCACGGAAATGCCCCGGAGGGTCATATCTTTCACAGGCGAGAAGATCCCCAGACACTCACCGGGCTCCAGAATCTCAGCAGTTCTAAAGATCACTGGATGGTGAAGAGTCCACCATTTTTGACCATCCTTCGAGGTCTTGAAGTCGCCGTATGGGCTCAAGCGGTTATCTCTAGCCTCTTCTTCGAGCGCTGGCCAGAAGACACCGCCTAAGGTCAGACGAACGCTTTTAGGCCGGGCCTGTTCCGGCCTGGCACCTCTGACCAGGCCCCTTTCTATGATCTGATGGCCGGAAAGAAGACTCATGGCCATCCTTCCTGCACTATACCCCTCGCGTTCCCCCTAAACATCCACCAAGCCAGTATAAGCCTCTCTTTCAGGCACACTGGTTCAGGCAGAAAGCGGGCCTGGAGCTTGACGCCTTCGCATTCGTAGTTATGGAAATGAGAAGCCTCTAAGATGCTCACGGCACCACCCGAAACTTAACCACCTTTACAACCTCATTATCATCCCAGGGCCTTTTATTGATGGCTTCCAGGACTGCCTTATAACCCTCCAAGCTATCATAGCCTTCATTGGAGATGCTCCGCGGGCTGATATCTCCCAAGGCCTCTTCCCACCTGTCCAGGATCTCCAGGCGGGCAAAGTATTCTTTGCTGATCATCTGGGTTTTGGCGAGCTGGATAGATCCCACGTTGACCCGGAATTTCTTCCAATAGCGCCGGGTTTCTGTCTTGCGGCCCGATAGAATCGGGGCTACGTGTTCGGGTTTAAACAGAATCATGGCATAGCCTCGGGTAGCCAATATACTGAAGGAATAGGGCCGCCATGCCTCATTTTTGTCTTATCTTTTTTGCTCTTAGCTCCAAGTGTCTTGACTAGGATCCTTGCGGCATGGGGCCTGAAAGGAGGGGCGGCTTTGGCCGCTATTTCGTTTATGGTCATGGCCTGCGCTTCTGTGGCGGGTATGGCCTTTCGAATTAGCTCATCACGCGACTTCACAGCATCGCCTCTGGTATCTGCTGCAGTAGCTCCCTATTCTTTGGCGGCCAATGATCCAGGCAGAGCTTTAGCGCATTGTCTTTTATAAAAAATGGAATGCCTTGGGCAGCGGCCATCGCAGCAAGGCGGTTTACCCACGATGACTTCGGTATAATCTTATCCTTTCTATTACCAGACTCTGCACCGACTATTGCCCATTGGATGCCTGATAGATCGATCCCCTCGAGATCCTCAAGCAATGGCTCAAAGCTCACAAACAGTCGATCAGTCCATGCCCCAGAATCGAGGCTTCTTATCCTCCAGGCGTCTTCCTGGCAGGTCACGGACACGCCAAACCACATGTTTCTGGGCATGGGCCCTATCATTTCGCCTAAGATCTCTGACATCCTGTCAGGCCTCTTGGTCAGCACCAGGAAAGTATGGTCTGGCTTGTGTCGAACTGCGTCTATAATTGCCCATACCTGTTCACGATTTACACCAGGGCTGAACCAATCACCCATCGAAGAGAGGAACACTCTCTTGCCTTTTCCTTTGAGGCCGTAAATGGCGGCCAGCTTGTCGAAGTGGAATGTCGGCTTGAAAGGGTCATCTTTGGGGTAGCCATATCTGCCCTTAAGCCTGTATGCCATCTTCCTGGCATAGCAATATTCGCAGCCCTGAGTGCAGCCTGTCAGGGGGTTCACGGTGTCTGTACACCAGCCAATTTTATTCATTCCGTGTTATCCTCCCCATGCCCCAGGTGATAGGAGAGTTCTCCTCTAGCGGCATCGATCATATACCACTGACCACTCTTATCCTGTGCAAAGTCCACCGACCAGAATCCCGGAACGAGACGTGAAAAGACTTCAGCCAGGGCTGTGAGATACCCCACTTCATTAGGCATCTCTTCATTCAGCCTTGATAGATGCTCTTTCCAGTCTGGATAATCAGGTTTCTCTATGGCCCCCTCTGGCCAATACGGGTGCCTACACTGGACCTTACCATCCTCCACGAAAAAACGTCTCTCTCTGGATATGGGGAGCTCTCCATCAAAGGCTTTGAATCGGGAGTACAGGGGCAGGAGTTCCCTGAAGACAAGGGCCCGTGGTGCTGGCAAGAATCGCATGAGCTGCCAGTTCACCAGGGCAGCCACGTGCCCCACGAGCTTATCCTCAGATTCTACATAGCACGTGTCTTTCCAGTCATGCTTCGCGCTGCCCTGGTCAGTTCTGAGGAATAAAGGATACCCGATCCGGGCGGCAGACTCTTTGATCTGAGAATACAATGCATCTGAAATCATGACACCGTCCAGGAGGTTCATTGCCTCGATGGATTCCTCGGGGGTTAGATTGAGGATGATGGTCTTAGGGACTGGTAGTATATCTTTTATTTTTGGAAACCAGGTAGGCAGGGCTGATTCTATCTGGAGATTAGTTAATGCGATCATAAGAATCTCTGTTCTATATGCGGTCAAAGTATTTAGTGTTAGCTGAGGTAGAGCATAGCGTTTTATGCTAAAATCTTGGGTATTTTGCTTGTCATGCGGCACGGCGCTGCATAGCGTCTTATGTATCGAGTGCCCCCTCCAAGTACATGCAGAATTACATAAGACACGGTGGCGCAGCGTGGTGATTGTATGCTGAGACCAATTTGTTGGCGTCAACGAAATGATGGGGCATAGCGATAATAGCATTTGCGTGTCGTGGAAAGGCACTTGATGGCACGCAAATGGTGCTGAAGGATGTATTGAAAAGAGTTAAGAGTTAGTGTCCCACAGCTTACAGGTGCCCTTGACAAGTTGCCTTGTAACATCCCTTTTGATATCACGTGAGAGCATACAGGCCCACCTGGCCACAACATGCCTGGCAATGAATACGATTGGGCGCAGCAGTGCGTTCGTGGCCTTGACGGCAGGAGAACGCTTGGCTGAGAAGAACGTTGCCAGCTCGGCCAGGAAGAACGCCAGTACAGCAGCAATGCTTACTTCGTAAGACAATCCCAGCCCCAGGCAGATCCAGACGATAACACCGCCTATCAAGGACAGTACGAATGCGTATATGCCATATGCTATCATGCACAGTGCAACGATGCGCAAGGATATCGCATTGTTCTTCTCATGTTTCATCTGGTATCACCTCTCAGTCAAATCATTAGCGTTCTGTATTTAACTCTTTTCCGGTTCGCTCTGGATTATATCCCGGACTTCTTTGGCCATGGTGGAGACAAACAGGACAGCAAAGAACAAGTATATAATGACATATATAGCCCCAGATAGCTTCAATATCACCTGGATCGCGGTCTCATCTCCTGCTCCGAGATAGTTGATTCCTACGACCAGTGCGTGAGTAAAACATGCCATGACCAGGACAATGATCAAGTCCGGCGCTAGAAGCGCTATTATTATGCCCGCCATGTATAACTTAATCCTGACTATCAGCCAGAACTTGTTCCACAGATTTGGCGAGGGCATGAGTTTGGGCATTGGCTGGCTGGAATATAATTCTATCTAGCCAGGGCTTGGCATTGCCGGAGTGGCAGCCCAAAATTATTTCTCCTCATCTCCTCAACGGGCTTGGCCGGAGCATCGGAGATTTGATATTTGAAAAAATTTGCTAATAGGCAGAATATCAATTATCAACTCATCATTTTGTTATGATGCTCCATTCTTCTACGCCTTGCCAGTTCCTCCTCAGTGGGTTTTTTCGGCTTCTTGTCTTGTGCATCCACATCGTCTTTCTTGTTTTCTTCTGTCATGCATCCTCACTATTATTGCTTAAGTCTGCGCGCCATCAGACGAAAAGGCTTTTGGTATCCAAAAGATAGGCTTACCAAAATTATTTCTCCTCACCTTCTTAATGCTCATTCATGAAGCTCTTGTATATCGGGCTATTGTGCCTGCTGACGATCGTCCCAGCATCGGCAACGACAGTAGAGCAGCGAATTGGACCTTATGACGTTATCTTTGACCTCACAAACACGTCCTTGATGCTAAACTCATCGGCCAGCTATTGGGATGACAGCAATCCAGACATGGCTTATGGCGAGGTCTACATTGTTCCGAAAAATCATCCCTCGCTCATGGTGGCCAGTATCAGGATAATGCATAGCGAACTGGGCGTGCAGCTGTACCTGGACTATCTGGAAGACAGTCTCAGAGACGAGGGCTATGATGATGCGCAGGCTTATACCAGGACCATTGATGGAGACAGTTCGGGCTATTTAGCAACAGCTAAAAACACGACGACGGGACGGGTCAAAAACCTTGCAGGGTACCGGCTGGATGGGAAGACCATTGTTGATATTACGAGCTTTCTGTCCGCAGAGGGCGAGATGAGGGATCTATTAGACACGATTCACGTGGCAGAAGCTAAGAGCGAGGATGGGCTTGACAGGATACGATGAAAACGTGTTCGTATGCTGTTTTCCCAGTGGCAACATCTAAAAAGATGAATGAATGCTCAAACGCATTGGGTTTGAATCAGTGCCGAGACTATCATCCCAATGGCATCGATATGGGCAGATCTGTCGATCAAGAAAACTCGTGCCTTGGATTCATTCTCCTTTTGGAACCTGATTCCGTCAGTGTATTTAGTAATATCAACTATTTTATTAAGCGGGTAGGTAGCATTCTTCTTTTGGCCGACGAAAATTACTTTTTTATTTGTCACGTATAGAATTCCTGTATCGGTGACTTTTTGATAGCTCTCTCTGATAGGAGTGCCTCTGAAGCTCCCTGTCCTAAATGTAACGCCTTTCGCTACTCGAAAGCTGACTCCGCTACTACTACCCACATAACGCGTTTTTGATAGTTCCTCTAGCAGTTGTGCAGGTATAGCAAAATGACACACTTCGCCCCCTTTAAGCAGGATATTGACCTGTATAGTTGGAAGAATGCCCTGCGCCAAGATTGTGAGCATTCTGACATCGAGAAGGTTTTGCCGCGTCTTTTCGGGCAGGTTTGCTTCGGATATTCCAAGAGATCTCAGCATCTCCTCCAGTTCCACTTCCTCGATTTGGTTTATCCAGCCTCTTGAGCAAATTTCATTTATCTTTTGATCGCATAGAGCTAAATCAGTCTTTGCGGTCGAGAGACGCAATTTTGCTAGTTCCTTATTAGCTTCCTCGATCTCCTCGTCAGTCAGCCCAAGGTTGGTTTTAAGCTCTTGAAGAGACCGCTCTTCCTCTTTAGAGAGGTACTTATCTTTTCCAAAATATTTAACCGCATCCAGATATCGCCGGATCTTTTTATCCTTTTCAGCCTTACAGTCCGGGCACACTGTCTGAGGGCCAAAAAGCTTTCTAAGCCCAGAAGCCCCAAATTCCTTACCGCAGTTAGTACAAAGAGCCATTCATCAAGCCCCCCTTATTAAGCTAAACCCCATCTTCCCAGGAAATCGAGTGACGCAGATTCTTTCTTTGCAAGTCTGTATACATCATAGATCGCGATAGCCGCTATTATATATACGCCCCATTCGCCCGCCAGGATTCCAATAATAAGAGCTATCAGAAAGACTATCAGCCCCCGTTTCAGTCGTTTTACATACCAGTACCCTGCCGGTATGAGGATCAACGTCAACACGGCTGCTATGACAGGATTCCTCTCTTTGGTTGGTTCTATCGGCGGTGTATTATTCTCTTTGATTGGTGATACTGTGGATGACTGTATTAAGCCACATTTTGTGCAAATCTCGGCACCGGGACTTAATTCAGCACCGCAGTCTGAGCACGTTTTGCCTGCAATCGCCTCTTGTTCTGCCAGTGATATCCCTCCAAGACAGTAGATGCTTCTTAATGTAGATGAAAAGACTTTTGGTATCCAACAAATAGTTGAGTTCAACCATCAACCTTTTTCTGGGGGTGATAGTCGGGAATCTTTTTTAGTATAATATCACTCTCATCTTCTCCTTCTCCCAACTAACCGTTATACCGAAACCTGGCAAAGTCCTGCCAGGACCGTACGGGAATTGAACCCTCAAAGAAAATCTGAAAATTAGTTGATAGTTGAACTCAACTATCTCAGGACCAGGATCTTTTGCCGTTTATCTTTGTAGAATGGCTTCTGTTCTATATCCTGGGGCATGGAGTCAACCAACTTGGAGAAGGTTGGGGCATCCAGGTGCATCTTTTCCCTGGCAGTCTTGGATAGAAGCTTACCATCATTCGCGGCTATCAGAGCCTTGAGAACATCGCCCCTATCCCTCTGCGCTGGCTGGGGGTCTGGCTGAAGCGTTATTTTCAGGGATTTGATGAGCTTAAGCTGGATCTCATCCTGCTCAGAGAGATTAGTTATCTCTTTATCGAAGCCTTCGCGAAACATCCTCAACTCTTTAGATAGGTCATCGCATCTCTCTCTGAGATTCGCCATCTCCTGAATCAGGGCAGCTATAGTCGGGTCCAGGATGATAATCTGGGATTGAGGAGATGCGCTCATTCTGGTTCTCTCCTGAGATAGATAGCAAGGTTTATAGCTACGGCTAAGCTAGTATTTATGGACATTTGGTTCACATCCAGTGTCTAGAGCACCGTATTCGCAGTACGGCGTTCATGCAGAAACGAGAGCTTCAGCGCCCATCTGAGGGTTTAAAGCTGAACTCTCGCTTTTTGCACTAAATCCTCTTTTAATAGTAATCTCTACAAGGTCGCCCGGTTCGATTCCCATGGCGTCGCGTATGTGCTTGGGAATCATGACCCTACCTATATTATCGGTCTTCAGGGTCGTGGTAATCTCATGCATACAACGTACTTAACCCCCTATTCTATATAAGCATTTCCTACAGTTGACGTATGTAGGTAAAAGTTGCATTAGAAAGGGAGAAGATATAAATAGTAGGGAGTAGTAGTTAGTTTATGCCAGACCCCAAAGGACCAACCGAACTCCCGGCCCCCAAAGCCGGGATCTTAAGCCCGACAGAAGTTCAGGAAATAATCAGCCTTAGAACAGGCGAGGATAGAATATTAATACCAAAATTACCGGGTCGGGTAATCTTGCCCAACCAGGAAGTAGCCCTGACTAGAAGCAGCGACACTGCGAGGTACTACGTCCAGACAAAGCAGCCAGACGGCTCCTGGTCATGCGCCTGCGAGGCAGGATCTCACGGCAAGCCCTGTCATCATGTCAAGAGCTTAGAGCGCTACCTCACCAGGCTGAGTTCAAATAGCCCTGTGCAGCACCTAGGCGAGAGCATGGAGACCTTTCAACGCCGCCAGAACGCAAGAACATCAGCGGAGGCCTGAGATATGAGGATCTGTAAGAGATGTAAACAGTCTAAAGACGAAAAACATTTCGGCGGCCTCTTTGGGCACAATGGATACTGCAATGATTGTGTTCTGAAGGCATCGCTGAAGGATCTCCCTAAGATGGGTCAGGGGGTGCTCTAAAGCATGCCCATCCACAAATCACCCGCCAGCCTCGATGAAGGCATGGGCCGCATCCTGACACCTGATCAGATCAGAGCCCTCTTCGAAGGCCAGGCTCCTGCCAAGCTCCCAGACGTCATCATGTACGGCGATGATAGGGCCCTGGTGCGCTCCATCGATCACAGCATGTACTACAAGCTGGTCCTTGAGGGCGGCTACTGGTACTGTGGCTGCGAGGTGGGCCGGTTCTGCCTGCACACCGAGGCAGTCCAGACATACTTAGCCAGCAAGCCACAAAGTCAGCTCACGAGGCAGCAGAGGCTTGCACAGGTGCAGAGAGACCACCACTGGAACACTTTGCACCAGGTCCAGAAGATATGTCAGCACAGTGGGGCCGAGGAGCAGCCAGAGAAGGGAGAAGCATGAGTCCCGACCCATGCTCGTCTTGTGCGATCGCTCGGGAGATGGGAGAACCCTGTGAACAGCGCGGTTCTCTAGACCGTGATTATGTGAGAATACCCCAATCCAAGCTCGGCACTGAGCCCAACCCATGGGCGGGGCAGAAGGTCCATCTCTGCCTCAAGTCCGGCGGCATGATCTATGAAGGCAAGATGAAGACCGCAGAGTTCCAGGCCGAGATCATAGGCGTGGACAGGCACGGGGTATTCCTGAAGGGGGGGACGTTCACTACCTTCTCGAATATCAATAGTATCAGCCCCGTAAAATAACAATCACCAAGCGGCCTGGCTGGTTTCAATGTGTTGTAAAAGGCCACAAGGTACAACCCAACTGGCCCGGCCTCACGCGGCCCTCAACTACTCCCGCATTCCCCCGAATGTTGTAGGTGAGGACCTATCCCTGCTCAGATTGGATGCATCTCTCGAGAGGTGAGGTGCCAGTCGTTCGATTCGACTGCTGAGCTTTATGAATGAAAATATTGACGGATGCTCAGGCAACTGCCATGCAGCAGATTGCCATAATTGCCCATCGGAACCGACCAACCAAGCCAACGCAGACCAGAAGCCCGCAGAAGAAAGTAATCTGAACGCATCAGTCGATCGATCAGAGAAGATGGCCAGGGCAAAAGGCCACGAGGCCTCCATATCAAACATGCTCAGGGAATGTGAATTGCACGGCTGCACTGTACCAAAGACCATCCAGCCCAGTCTCGCCATCCGCCTGCAGGCAGCAACCACGCATCTGATCCGTGCAAGAGAGGAGCTCTTCAATCGCACTGAAGAAGAACTCCAGGCCCGGGACGCCCTGAAATCTGAAGAGGCCGGGCTCCTTCTATCAGGAGAAATCAATGGCAAGAATGAGAAAGAGCGCGATGCACAGCTCAAGGCCCGGACCGCAGAGCAGAGAAAGGTCCTGACAGACGCAGAGGCAGACGTGCGCGCCCCCAAGCTCTGGTTAGAGATCTGCCAGGACAAGAGGACCTTGCTCCGAGATCTGCTGAGGTGTGAAGAGCTTGAGCAGCGGCAGATAGAGTTCGACTGCACAAGGGATATCTGAGCGCGAGGCCTCCAATCGTCAAACAGCGAATTAAGCTATAAAAAGATTTGAAACTGTTTCCGCAGGCAGTGAAGGCAAATACGACACATTACTTTCACCCTGCCTGCACAGACATGGCAAATAGAGGAAGATCTGAGATGTTAACCCCTTGCATAGCAAGGTATATGTCGAAGGATAGGAATGGACAGCTAAAGCTAGAAATAGAAGAGCCAGGGCAGACCCCTCGATGTTTACCAGACCCCGAGGATCAACCCAGGCAGCATAAATTGCGCGGCATGACTTAATGAGTCTTTCGACTCTCACGAGTCTCAAGAGTCTTGTGCCCCATGCTGCCTGTCCCGCTCTTCAGGACGTGGGACATGCTAGATGACATAGACAAGGAATTATTGGAGCGCTGCAAGTTGAATCCAGGCAGCACTCCCAAGGAAATAATAAAGCCGCTTTTAAATATCAGGGACAATAAAACCCTCCGCGCCAGACTGAACGATCTGGAGTGTCAGGGACTGCTCAGGCTGGACAGGACAAAATTCCGCGGCAGGGTTCTCTGCTACATCACAGAAGCGGGAGAAAAGGCACTAGGACATGCTGGGAATCAATCCCCTGAAGGAGGCGATTCCCGTGGCCTCTAGGATTGAAGTTCTAAATATACCTTCCGTCGCCCCTGGAAATCCCTCAACCCGTCTCGCCAGCTGTGAGCACATCTCGGGCGATCTGCTCAGAGTAGGTGACTCAGTAGACGGCGAGATACAGGCCAGGCTCAGGGCCCCGTGCCCACACTGTGGCAGTGTGGTAGAGGTCGACCTGCTCCTACCAGAGGACCTGCGAGAGAGGCTCATGCCCCTCATAGGCGAGCAGATCGGCATCATGCGACTGGATGATGACTATCTCGTGAGGGTTTCCCATGCCCCAGCCTGAAATAAGTGATCTCCTGGCTAAGAATCCAGACCTCGGAACTGAGGAGATCGCCAGGAGGCTCGATGCTAACCCCAGAACTATCCTAAAAGAGCTGGGGCGGCTGAAAAATAAGCAGATTGTTACATACGAGCGCTTGCCTAACCACATGTGCGTCTGGCGACTTCTGCCAGGGGGCTACTAATGCTCACAGATCAGGAGCTGGCCCAATACGCCGCAATGAGTGCCTACTATGACAAGCACGTTGCACCACTCTTAGAGCAGATCGCAGACCTCAAAGCAGAGCGCGCAAGGCTCAGGAGGCAACTGCTATGAGACGCGCACTGAACGCCTGCGCCGCGCAGCAGGTCTTAAAAGGCCTTCACTTCGAGGGGAGGGTCCAAAAAGTGACAGGCATAGGCGACGTCTGCCTTGAGGATATCAAGCTGCCTGTAGGCGATGAGCCATATGCATGGATCAATAGGCGAGAGTGGCATGGTCCTTTACCCCATGCAGGCGATGCGGTTTCAGGAGTGGCTGATATCGCAGGCTATACCAGGCTCAACGGCAGCTGCGATCTGAGTCTCGGGAACGCCAGGATGCTGCAGGTGACGCTATGACCTCACCTAAAACTCTCCAGATCCTCAAAATCCTTTTCGGAGATACGATCTCTCTGCAGGAGTTTGGCCGTGTGCAGGATGCTGCTGAAGAGATTGATGATATAGTACTCAGGATCGAAAGCGACCAGGACCCCGATACAGGATTTCTCTTACCGAAAGGCTGTAGATCGCTTCCTGGAACCAAGATCTCAGCTCGGAAGTTCGATGAGAAGATCAGCAAGCTCTTCCATATGAACTACACAGATCGCCAAATTTCAGAAGCACTGGCAAAAGAGAACATCTACAGATCACCATCCACAGTCAAAGAGCATCGTACTCATATGGGACTCCTGCGAGGCCAGGGTCCTGGATGGAGTAAGAAAGACGTAGATCCTGCTCTCGTGATAGAGCTGAAGGACTCCGGGCTGTCATGGCCTGGGGTTAAGGCTGAGGTCCTCAAGAGGACAGGAATCGAGATCTCAGCATCTGCTCTGCAGGATCGGTATTATGGTGCCAAAGATGAAGCTGAAGTTGTTCAGGAGTCTGCTGCAGAGGAAGTCCCCTCAGCAGGGCTGCGCAGCGCTGCACAGAATAACGACAGCAATATAATTTGCCATCCGGCGCCGGATCTCTCAGACGCAATGGTGCGCAACGTTGCAGAGGCGGACCAGTCCGGACCTGTCCGGCCGACTCATGAACCTTCATCGAATCCAGATACTCTTCCAGAGCCCGAACATCCATATGAGCACTCTCAGCCCGCCACCATCTGCTACAAAGGCCCAAGCATCTCAATGTCTCCTGAAGAGGCCGGCCAGATAGCCAAGGGGAGCCCGCTGGCGGAAGATATCAGGACCAAGGCCCTGGACCTGGTAGATTCCGGCAAGACCTGCAAAGAAGCTGCTCAAATGATCGGGGTCGAGATGACTCTGGCAAGGTCCTGGGTTGGAAATCGAAAAGCTCAGGAAGCGTTCGCCAGAAAGAGGGCAGCCAGGGCAGAAGAGCCCTTGATAGCCCCAGAAGTTAAGCCAGATCCCATCCAGTACGCAGCTCCAAAGCCAGCTCCCGCAGAGGAAAAGCCCGCACTTCAGGATGATGAGATTGATGACCTGATCTGGGATTTCATGGAGAAGGGCTGCAAGTCATTCATGCAGGCCCGGCTAGGTCTGAAAGCCAGGGGTGTTGGCATGTCAGTGGGCGATATCGCTGACAGATATGACGCCATGAAGGCTGAGAAGGGGGCTGAGGAAGAATGAGCATTTGGAGGCCAGGCGCTTTGCGGATGCTCGACCCCGCAGATCTCCAGGAGCAGCTCAGATCGGGCTTTACACAGCATCTCAATAAAGCGGCCCAGGATGTCTGGGCAGCCCTCGAAGCCGAGCCGCAGTCGATCGAGAAAATAATGGGTGCATCCGGTCGGAGCGATCACTCAGTCCGGCTTGCCCTTACAGAGTTTACAGCAAGCGGACTGGCGGAGAAAGTCAATATTTACCCATCATCGAAGCGCCATGGATCGCATGCGATAGATTGGCGGATGGTTGAAAGAGTGGGTTGGAGGCGGGCCGTATGACCTCCAAGTCCACGGGTCACAAAGTCCGAAAGGAAGTCGAGGCCGACTGCCAGCAGATCATCAGACTCCTCGAAAAAGGCCCGGCTGATAAATTCGATATCGAGCTTGAGTGCCATCTATCAGGAGATACCAGGCTGTGCAGGATCAGGCTGCTGCAGGGCAAGGGTATCGTCGAAGAGGTCAAAAAGCGCAGAATCTGCGGAGGCAGGGCGATAGATGCGCCAACGGGTCGGTACAGGCTGACTGAGGTATATCTGAAACAGGAGGCTGCAAAGGCATGACGGCTGAAGTCGAACTGCAGCTCTCAAACGGCTATATCACTGTCATAGATGCCGCAGACCTGGAGACAGTCCGCTGCTGGCACTGGCACGCGAGGCTTTGCAGGCCTGCACTGCTGTACGCAGCCCGGACCACATCCAAGAGGGCAAACGGTAGCCGGAAAGTTCTCAATATCTACCTTCACCGCTTCCTCATGAACGCGCCTGCAGGTATGGAAGTGCATCATGAAAATGGCGATACACTTGATAACAGGCGAGAGAAAAATCTGAGACTGGTAACGCCAGATGAGCACCAGGCATTGCGATTGAAGAGACATTCAAATGAGGCTGCCTTATGAGCCCCAGTCTCATCGATCTGGCCAGAAAGGAGCGAGAAGACAAAGCACAGCTCCAGATCCTGTCCGAGGGCTTCTGGAGCCTGGCAAGGCAGAATATCCGGGCGCAGAAAGACAAGCTCTCTGGGTACCAGGGCTTCGAGCTGGATCTGGCAAAGGATAGCATAGCCAACGATCGCAAAGCCTATGCAGCCGCCTCCATGCTCCGCACCAGGAAGATAGCAGCAAAGGCGGTGCTCAATGCCTATGGGGGCAAGGCAGCGCCAGAGCTGTATGAACATGAAGCAGAGCTCTATCAGGCCGTGCTCGAAGCGGTGAAGGCTGCCAGAAGCGCCACAGGAGGGATCTGATGTCAGGAACTGAATATACCGGCATCCTGGCCCCTTCGTTCATCATCATGGGCAAACTCTGCCTGAGTGCCGATCTATCCGGGGTGTTCGACTCCGGGAGCATCAATGCGCTGATGACTGAGCTAAAAGGCCAGAAGGTCAAAATCAGCATAGAGGCGGTGCCCTAATGCCCATAACCCCATGGTCGACCAACCAGGCACTAGCAGCCAAGGGCATCATAGGCGATGTGGCTCTCTTTCCAAACCATCCTTTCACCATGGACGAAGTTTTTCCAGAAACGCCGAAGTCTGCACGCGGCGCCATGGCCACATTCCTAAAAGCAAAGGTACTCATTTCGCAAGCAGGACGAAGAGAGATTCGGCATGATTGGATCGTCACTCTCTGGAAGACGACTGAAGATCATAAGAGGTGGCTGAGCTGGAGGGCCAGAGCTTGACGGCAGACAGTGAAAGCCCTTTGGAGAGATCCAGCAGCTCAGAGGGGAGGTGCTGAGATTGGCGGCAGAGGTGCAGCAGCTCAGGGCAGACCTGGCAGCACAGAGCGAACGCGCTAGGCTGCTGAGTGGCAAGATGATAGACTCCGAGATGACCCAGGACGATATGGTAGCCTCTCTCAACAGGCTTGAGAGGGCCGCCAAAGACGCAGCGCCCATAACAGAGTCATCAAAGGCACGGCTCGATCAGTTAGCATCTGAACTGGAAAAGCGCGGCAAGCGAGGCCAAAAGGGCGTCACCTATGCAGAGGCGGGAAAGATCCTGGGGCTGAGCAAATCAATGATCTGCAGGCTGAGAGGTCAGATTGGCTCCGACCCCAGATTCAATATCAGGTGGCACCCGGTCAAGAAGAATAAGAAAATCATCTCCTTAAAGAAACTGAGGTGAAAACGTTGATTCAACGTTCAACGATGTGGGGTGAGATAGGGATAGGTCGATAGTGAATGTAGCAACTCTGAGTAAAAAAGTATGCTGAATACATATCACATTACGTATAGATAGAAAAGAGAGTATGGATAGGAGTATATAAACAGCACAACGTTCTGCCTTTGAGTTGAACTCGAATCGTTGAACGTTGAGTTTACGTTATTTTTTACGAGGTGGAGGATGAAGATCTATATGCCAATTAGCCCGGATGAGGAGCACTACGCAATCTTCACGGACAGATCACTAGCAGATACCGTACTGAGGCTCTTCAAGATGAAATTCGATGAAGAGTCTGAGATCCTGGAATACGACACGGACCAGAACACAGCCGAGCTAAAAGCAGGACTCAAGCCGTGGCTCATCTCTATAGAGCTCCGGGCAGGAATCATCCAGGGCAAGCCGGCAGTCGAGCTACAATGGCCACCACTACCAGAGGGTATCATCACCCAGAATGACGGCATGGTGCAGTATGCCTGCTGGGCAAAATCACCAGACGATGCCATCAGGCGCATTCCAGGCATGATAAAGGATGCCCACGAAACCGCAATCGAGGTCGAGGCATGAGCACAGTCCCGGACACCATAGCCCTGACCCTGCGCAAATGTGCTCGACGGGACAAGGGCAAGCGAGGGCTCACAATCTCAGACCTGGCCGACGTTTCTGGCATCAATCCCAAAGAGTGCCAGGCCTATCTTGCAGAGCACGGCTGGACTTCTGAAACCATCGGCTCAGGAATCACTATCTTTTGGGCCCCTGATACTGTTTTGAAAGAGCTAGGATTCGAGGAGTAGGTAATATGGTAGGTAACATGACAGGTAATGCAGTGGGCAATCGCAGAGAGCGCCGGGCAGCCCGGAAGCTGCCAAAAGGCATCCCTGACAGGAGTGAGTGGGAAGCCACGGGACTCCAGGAGCAGGTTACGGCATATCTGAAATCCGAGCCGGGCGCCGGTCGTGCAAAGAGGCAGCCATGAGACCCGGAGCATCATTCCGCCTCAAGAAGGCCGCACAGGAGCGCAAGGACGAGGAGAAAGCCAAGCTCCTGGATGATCTAGGCAAGCAAAAGAGACCGAGCGGGGACAGGGGTGGTGCCTGATGTCCGATAAGACCGACCTCTACTCAGACCGGGGCGTCTTGCTCAAGTCTGATGCGGATCTAAGCGCCCATTCTCTTCTGAAGGGTAATACTATGCACAGGCTCATTGCAATGACTAAGAGGATTACCACAGTCTTTCCGGTGGGCGCCGAGCCAGACCAGATACACAGCACATCGAGCGGGTACGGAGTGGTCGCCAGACCTTCGAAGCCACACGGCGGCTTTAGAACCCGTCACTCAAAGCCCAGTCCGGCTGAGATCAAAGCCCAAAGACTGGTCTGGAAGAAAGAGAACAGGACCGGGAAGTGGCACTGATGACAGCCACAACCACCAAGAGTCAGAAAGCCAAGGGCAGAACGCTCCAGAATCAGGTACGGGACGACCTGATCAAGGCCCTATCACTAAATCCCGGTGACGTCCAGGGCCGAGGAATGGGCCAACAGGGTTGTGATATAGTGATGTCAAGCTCTGCTCGTCTCCTGGTACCGTTTGCAGTCGAATGCAAAAACCAGGAGCATATCAAGATCTGGGAAGCACTACAGCAGGCCAACACCAACGCAGGCAAAGAGGATCTAAAACCCCTCTTAGTCTTCAAACGAAATCGTTCTGATATCTATGCCTGCATGAAATGGGAAGATCTCCTGGCACTTTTGGGGGCGGTAAAATGCCTGTAGTCAGCCTATATTTTGAAAAGGATCACAAGCCAGCTGAGATATTCCACTTCGGCCAGCTCACACCGGACCAGGTACACAGGTTGGAAGATGGGATCAGAGAACTCATGAAGAACGGGGCGCTCGATTGAGGCCGACTATATGTACTTTGTCGGATCATACTGAAGTGCTAGGAGGGCAAGCGTTCATGGACAATAATCGAGATCGAGAGCCCATTTTCATCGAAGCCTGGGAAGTCTTTGGCCGGGAAAACAGAGAAGATCGGGTCATGGAAGAGGCCAGTGAAGTCATCCAGGCAATCCTCAAGCTCCGCAGGCCCGACGTCCGGAGGAGTGAGCGCCTCCAGGATGCCAGGCTCAACATGCTTGAGGAGGTTGCAGACCTCACAATCGTCCTGGACTGCCTCAGGCACATCATCTTGCACGGCCCGGATGCTGAGGAGCTGAAGGCCCTGGACTCCCTGAAGTGGCGCAAGTTCGTTTCCCAGGTCAAGGCAGAGCAGAAGGTGAAGGCGTGAACGTGCCTAGCAACAGAGTCGGTGCTATGCTGGGCGTCGATGGTGATGCTAAAGTCGTTGAGTTCCTGGGCTACGGAGTCTGCGAGGGAGAGAAGCCTGTCGCCAGGGACGCAGGCGGCTTGGCATCGCTCAAGTGGGCAGCATACAATGATAGCAAAATCACAGCACACCTCACACAAGAAGAGAAAGAGGCCATTCTTCTCAATCCAATGATCCGGCTAGACAATGGCGACATCGTGTATGGCTGTGAATGCTGGTGGGGCCCAGAAGAAGGAATCAGAGATCAGCTGAAAAGGCTGGAATCTGAAGGCTTCGAGCTTCGAGAAGTACGAATATCAGATTTCAGGAGGGACGGCGCGTGATTCGTGCAGCGGGGTGGGTCAGCACTACGCAGCTCTGGTCCATTGGCCCGAAGTTTGCCCACCGGGTCAGAACTGAGCAGAGGGTGAGGGTATGAAAGGCGCAGGTACTCAGCTTATCAACATTCTGAAAAGGGACGGTCTGCTCGATGTCGTAATGGTGATCCCATCAGGTTCGACCTTTACATTCGAAGATTTGCCGGCGACACTCCCGGCCAAAGGCGCTGCCAGTACACTGAAAAAATATGAGCTGATCAAGAAGGTGCATGGAGGGTACAGGACCACAGGCTTGCATGACAAGCTCGTAAAGAGCCTAAAGGGCGAGCCCGTGGGGAAAGAGCGCCAGTACAAATATGCTGCTAAGATCCTGGACCAGCTGAAGAAGGGGTCGGCTTCTCAGAGCGCTATGGCCAAAGCGCTTAAGGTCCACCCTATCCAGCTCAAGCCGAGCTTAGCTCACCTGGCAAAGAAAGGGCAGATCAAGCACACGGGACGCGGGATGGCATCGAGGTGGGGGCTTGCGGAAGGGCAGGAGGTATAACCGTGCGTAGCAGTAATACACGAGCCAACTATGCAAAATATCAGGTTCTCACGGCCATCAGAACACATCCTGGCTGCCACCTCCGCGACCTGGGTAGAATATGCCAGCGCGATTTCAAAGGAATCTGGAGCCTTGGCAAGGTTCAATGGATAGTTGATGATCTGGAAGGGCGAAATAAAATCAGGTCAGAAATATGCATTGACAGGGGGCACACTTGCAGGAAGCTGTTTGCGCTTTAGGCCCTCAATTACATACTAGTATGGATCTTCAGCCATGCTCTATTGAGGAGAGAAAATCGCGGCCCATGAAAAAACTGACCTGTGTCTTCAGAGAATGCCCGACATTTCGGGCCATCTGGCTGACCAAGGCAAGGGCTGACGCTACACACTCCCTACAATCGGTTGCGGGACAGGATGACCACGGAAGACTCATCTACAGAGGCAAGCTCTACAATAGGCGTTCCTGGTCCTGGCGACCGCCTAAGATCATCTGGAGTCAGGGCAGGAGGGCACACGAACCCCCAAACCCCGATAACGCCAGGGTCCACATACTGAAAGAGGTTCTAAAAAACGGCGTTCTGTGCGTGGTAGCGATCAACAAATGCGATTGCGGTGGCCACCTTATACGGGATCTCATGACCTCCGATCTGTACTGTGAAGAATGCGGCCTGGTTTATGATAAAATAGTCTGGCTGCGAGAATATTGATCATCTAGCCTGGGCCTGTGGGGCTTATGCCTCCTATTCCCTTTCACCCGCGGCCCCAGATCCCTTCTGACTATGAACTGCCCTATCTGCGGTCAAAAGGGCGCTCTCATCGCCCAGTATGATCGCAGAGGTGCGCGTTATACGCCCCATGCACACAGGAGGCTCAAGGTGTATCGATGTGCCAACAGGCACGAGTTCACCAACAACCAGCGACATATGATAGACACGATGGCCATGCACGTGGCACCCGCGGGTTCAACTCCCAAGGGCGACTAAAAATCGGGTCATCAACTCGACAGGGCAGAGGGTTTGCGCTCTGCCTTTTCAATCATCTCTATAGCGAGGCTTGCTTTCCCTGGGCCCTGGAGAGAGTCCGGGGCTGCTAATTCTGGCCTCGCTCTTCTTGTCATAGTCCCTGGTAGTTTCGAGCCTGAAGCTCTGTCCAGGATATGATCCCACAGATCCAAACTACACCTCTGAGAAGGGCACTAGCTCCCTTCTCATCTTATCACAGCTCCAATGACCCCACAAGGCGAGGAGGCCTGCATCGGTTAGCCAAAAAGCCATCTGAGGGCCGGGTTCGAGCCTCCTACCTTTCCTGGCCCTCAAATCTCCTTATTATTATGACAAATGAAGATTATTATGCTGTCTTGGACCTCATGGACGAATGGGATGAGCTCAAGTCCATGAGCCAGGAAGAGATAGAACAGTACTGCAGATGAACCGCCCAAACTACCCAAAAACTGCCCAAACTACCCAAAACTTCCCACGTCAGCCGACAGTGATATAATGAAGATAACTCCGGAAATACAACAATTCATTTACAACAATAATACTCTTAGCAGCAGGGCATTAGTGCCCATAATAGAGAGCACCTTCGGTGTCACGCTCACACACAAGGCGATTGAGCCTCACCTATCCAAGGCCCGGCTCGGCGTCCAGGCCGGCAACGCTGCTAAGGTCGCAGCCATCCAGGCCGAGGTCCTGAGCAATGAGAAGAGATATGTCGATAGGTACCTCGACTTTCTAGATAAAGAGATAGAAGCCTGGAATAAGCTCCTAGAGACGGGCGTCCAGGTCTTCCCCAAGAGAGATAATGAAGTCGAGCCGAGAGAGATCACCATAAACGATATCAAGGACAGGGCAGCAGCAAGCCAGAACCTGCTAAAGTGCATAAACTCCGTCCTTGATTTCGTGAAACCTCAGCCGGAATCCGGCGCCAAGGCTAAATTTGAATGGCTTAAAGAATGATCCTGCAGATAGAGGTCGATGGCAGGAAAGAACGCTTTGACCTCTTCAGGTTCTCAAAGCAGATCTTGGGCTATGACAAGCTCATAGATGAGCCCCACAGGCGTTGGGCTCAGCAGTGTGATGCCAGGCGTAAGCGCGCTCTGTACCTCAAGCCAAGAGGCACATACAAGAGCACGATATATACCATCTCTGATAGCATATGGCGGCTCCTGGAGAACCCAGACCTTCGTATCCTCATAGCAAACGCCACAGAGGACCAGGCCAAGCAGTTCCTGGCCGAGATCTCAGGTCACTATCTCAGGAACGAGCGCTTAAGAGAGCTTCATTACGAGATGTGGGGATGTGAGGCCCTTAACAAGGACTCAGCCAACGCAGAACGCCTCACTATCAACTCCCGGAAGATCATCAGGAAAGAGCCCAGTATAGGCACCGTGGGCGCTCTTGGTAACATAGTTTCCTCTCACTACGATATAGTCAAGGTGGACGACCTCTGCAACCTGAAGGACAGGGAAAGCCCTGCCTACAGGGAAGCTAAAAAGAGGTGGTTCGAGAACCTTACTCCCATCCTGGTTGAAGGGGGGGAGATTCAGGTTGTAGGCACTCGCTGGCACGACCAGGATTGCTACGACCATATCATCAACACCGTCAACCCCAGGATGCCTGAAGGCGAGAAATATTTCGTCGATGTAGAGCCTTGCTGGCTGGATGACGGCATAACGCCCAGGTTTCCTGAGCTGCTGCCAAAGAAGAGGCTGGAAGGCCTCCTGGCTGAAATGGGTCCGCTCGTGTTTGCCTGCCAGGAAGAGCTGCAGCCCCTATCAGGCGAGTTCCAGATCTTCAAGCCCGAGAACATCCACACGATAGGCCATAATGAGATAGACCTCTCAGTATGTCAGCGCTTCGGGGCCCTGGACGCCTCGCAGGGCGGGGACGACCTCTCAGCCATTACTTCAGTCGCATGGACGCCTGATAATAAGCTCCTGGTCTTCCATGCTGACCTGGAGCACGACGCCCAGAGCGATGCTGCCAAGAAGGTTGTTAAGTTCCACAAGCTCTTTAATTATCAGAAGTTCTGGGGTGAGATGAACATCCTGGGGCTGGCTAAAGAGAGGGCCAAGAAAGACCCAAAGGCGCTGAGCAACTTCGAGATCATCCTCAACCACGAGGCTAAGAAAGCAGGCGTCATAGTACCATGGGCGCGTACCTGGAATACTCAGAACAAGGCTATCAGGATCACATCATTAGAGCCTCACTATACCAACGGCTCCTTACTCTTCTGGGATGACTACTTGCAGCAGTACCCATCCCTGATAACACAAATTACCCGGTTTCCAATGGGCCATGATGATGGACCCGACGCCCTCGAGCTCGTCTGCCGTGGCATATTAGAGCAGATGAATAAGCCCAAGCCCGTTACAAAGCTCACGATTGCCGGTACTGCCAAGGTACCGGCCTGGAAGTAATCAATGACATACGACTCCCGATATCCCAGGTTCGTCCAGGATGCTAGAGCCCTAAATCGACAACAGCTCGGGCGCTCAGGCCTGGTCTATTACCGCCCGGGCTACATCAGGCGTGACAACCTCCCAGAACTCCAGGGCCGCAACCTTTGGCTACAGCTGGACGAGATGGGGACCAATGACAGCACCATAGGCGGCGGGCTCTCTACTTATTCAACCTTCATTCGCAGGCCTGGGTGGAAGGTCAACCCAATAGACGACCGCAACACGGATAACAGCTCTGCAGACTTCCTGGAGAGCGTTATGAATGATATGTATCATTCATGGAAAACCTTCATAGCCACAGCCGCACGCCCATCTCTTCAGTTCGGCTTTATGCCCTCTGAGAAGGTCTACAAGCTCCGGGAGGGGCCACAGGACGATTATCGCTACTCATCAAAGTATGATGATGGTTACGTTGGCCTGTCAAACCTCGCTCCTCGCTTCCCTGATTCCATCCTTCACTGGAAGTACAACGATGAGGATGTAACCAGGCTGGATGGTCTTGTTCAGTTGGCCGCACCTGATTGGCATATGCAGTATATCCCAATCGAGAAGATCCTCAACATACGGGTGGAGCCTGGCAGGGATAGCCCAGAGGGACGATCGATATTGCGCTCCGCATGGCGATCCTGGCGAGCAAAGAAGTACAACGAGGATTTCCGCAATGTGGCGACCGAAATGGGCGGCACAGGCATACCATGGGCTGAAGTGCCTGTCAACATAGCCAACGCACCCGCAGGTATGGCAGCAGTCGCGGACCTGGAGCACGACGACCCCGCGTGGGTCGCAGCCAATGAGGCCCTGGCATCATACAACTCAATAGTGGAATCTCTCGAGAGCATAGGCCTTGGCCAGCAAAAATGGATGATTACTCCACAGATCTGGAATGAGCAGGGACAGCCACAGATCAAGATAGGCTTCTTGCAGCCTACACAGAATGGAGACCTCTTAGGTCACATCACAGAGACCATAGAGACTGAGGCTAAATCAATCCTCATCTCAATGAACACAGAATTTCTAGCTCTGGGCATGGGTGGGACAGGTTCACTGGCCCTATCACGAGATAAAACGGATAACTTCACGCTTTCAGTAGGTGCGACACTCGAGGCCTTCAAGGAATCGATAAATGGCCAGGGTGTAACACAGCTATTCGCGCTAAACCCACAGTTCGAGTTCGAGAAAGACCAGCCATTACCAGAGATAGCATATGATCCACTGGTGCCGCTATCGGTTCAAGATGTGGTAGCGATGCTAACACTCTTCGAGAAATCCGGGTGGGACCTCAGCAAGCAGGCTGGCATAAGGGACGCTCTCCTCAAGAGCCTGGGCCTGCCTGAGTATGTCGAGCAGGATGTAGATGAGGAGCTAGGAGACCTGGGCGACAGCCCCATAGAAGCTGTGCTGGAAGGCAGGAGCGCCCTGGATGCAATCCTCGGCAAGGGCGAGGCTAAGAGGGACTATAAAAGGGAATACAGAGAATACCATGGTTCCCCAAAGCACATCAAAGAGCGAGCCCAGAGGAATGCAGCAAGGCGCGAGATGGGACTAAAGCCAGGTGACGGCAAAGAGGTCGATCATAAAAATCCTATCTCCAGAGGCGGCACCAACAGCTCAAGGAACCTCAGGGCCGTGAGTCGGGACACCAACAGGGGCAAAGGGGCATCATGATTACATTTCAGGATAAATTAAAGGCAAGTGTTGAAAATGCGCTATACTGCATATACGTCGGGCAGGGCGACACCCTTGAACCCGGCTGGGCGGTCTTCTTCGCACCGATGATCAGAGAAGGCATCAAGAACATCAAGGACGGCGCTAATCTACCCCAGGAGATAGCCGAATCGGTTGAGCTGTACAAGGATGAAAAGGATTTGCACAGTTATCACAGGCTCGACGAGGACATCGATAAATCGACATGAACGAGCAACTTCTGGACCTCATCAGGCAATCAGGATATTTGACTGATGCAAATCTAGCCGATCAGGTTCGATATGACCTCCTAACTCACTCTTTCTGGCTCAAAGTCGCAGACCTGGGTTATGACCTCCCAACCCTTCGCCGTACCCTCTGGCGGCTCTCAGGCCATCCAGAGCACGAGCTCAGATCAGCTCTCTCTTCATCTCCCATCAGCAAGGCGGCCAAGCCCACAGAAGGCGACCCCAGAAAGCACATCAAGGAAACTGCCGCGGCCCTGGCACTGCTCTATGGGCGGGGAGAAAAAGAGATTGATGCCCTTATAGACCTCTACATAGACAGCCCCGACAGGCTCAGGACGGAGGTGGGCAGGGTTAGGCGCAGGCTCTTAGCTTCCGCAGCTGATTGGCTCTCAAGGGCAGTCCCGGGCCTGTATCTCATGGGATCCGGCCAGGCTGTGCTGAGGGGCGCACATGATCAGGCTGCAAGGGCTCTAGCCACCCAGGAATACAACCGCTGGAAAGAGGTAGATGCCCAGGTAGGCAGACACGTTGAGGAAGTCCTAGCCGAGGCTGAGAAGAGGAAGGTCAAGGCCAGGCTCTCAGGGACCAAGCCGGACCTAAAAGGCATCCATGAAGGCATTATAGGCTACATAACCCGGGACGGCAAGGCGCTATCATTGGCAGGATATGCGGCAATGCTAGCCCTAACGTCTTCAAGGGATTTCTTCAATTTAGCTGCAGAGAACCAGGCGTATGAAGATGGCCGGGACCTGATGCGGATCTCTCGAGAGGTCAGGGCTAATAGCTGCCAGGCCTGCAGAGACTGGGCAGGGAAGATCATCAGTATCTCTGGCAGATCTTTGGAATATCCGAGCTTAGAGCAGGCAAGGTCTGAAAATATTTTTCATCCTCATTGCATTCACTTCTTAGAGCCTGTTAATGAAGACAGGTACGCAGGGACAGGGCATTATTTAGGTGGTACCCTGTGAAAACTCTTACGATCGTTCAGATGTAATATTGCCATTAATACTGCTTGCTGCTATTGTAATCATAATTCTATTGTGATTTTTGATATGAAGAAAGGTTCTGCGCTGGATCGGCTCAAGATCCTAAAGGTCAAAGATGACCAGGGGCATGAGCACGGTTCGGATGGGAAGTTCACGTCAGGCGGCGGAGGCGGCGGCAAGAAGCCCGACGACTCCCCCAGGACCGGCAAGACGCCAGACAAAAAGAAGCCTAAACGCCGTGCATCTTCTCAGACAACGCTCAACGATACGCAGACCAGGCTGAACACCTTTGGGGACTATCATAGGAAGATAACTGAAGCATGGCCTGACAAGAAATTCCCGGAGCACGCTAAGCATCTTCAAAACCTGAAAGATGAACATGCGGCTAACCAGGGCTCGGCGTCTGATAAGAAGCCTGATAGGCAGGGCACCACTCATAGCGAACCAGTCCAACGAGACATAGACCGAGGCCTATTAAGAGGAGTCAAGCCTGGCAGCAGGCATGAGGCAAAGCTAAAGGAACTCTCCGCAAATGGCATCATATCATATAACAATGAATCGGGTTTATGGCAGTCATCCCGGGGCTCAGACAAAAGCGCAAGATCTCTAGCAGCGCTTCATGCTGACTATAAGCCCGTCAAAGATCGGCTTGCACAGTTTGAATCTGATTACAAGAACCTCACCAGCCAATGGCCGGATCATGAATTCCCGGCAGCTAAGGCGAAGCTCGATGCCATCAGGGCTGAGCATGACCGGCTATATGGCGACTCTAAGCCGGGTGGCAATCAGAAGCCAGCAGATGCGCCCAAACCAGAATCTAACAAGCCCGCTGATGGTCAGAAGCAGCCAGATCAACGCGGGTTCAAGCCCTCAAAGACCGTTCAAGAGGCTGAGGGATGGGCTAAAGCGAACATGAAGACGCCCATATCGCCTCTGAAAGGCTGTGAGATTAAACACGTCAACCAATGCCTGCAGACCCTTCACAGCATTGAGCAGAGGATAGGATCTTCTATTTGTGATAAAATCCAGTTCGGCGGGCAGCGGGGCGGGTCGTATGCGTCATATAACAACGCCACGCATACTATAAACCTTCCAAAGAAGGATGTGAGGATTGCAGAACGCCACGCCCAGGATAACGAGAGGTGGAATAACCGGATCTCCGACCAGCCCTATCATTCAACTGATACCGTCGAAGGCATGGTTTACCACGAAGTAGGTCATGCGCTCGACAAGGCGAACAATCATGCATTCAGCACGATGATTAACCGGATGACACTGGATGAAAAGAAGCAAGTTCTGAAAGTTTCCGGTTACAGCGGCGAAGATATGTTTTTGAGTATGCGACCATGTTCTGAAGCGTGGGCAGAGTCATTTGCAGCAATCGCAACTAACAGCCCCCGGGCATCTTTTGTACCGAAAAGGATTGCCAACGAGATTAAGAAGGTGCTTGAGATTGCAGATTGATGCCCCACAATGCGTTTTATGCGCAAACTTCGACCCGGAAACCTGGAAATGCAAAGCGTTTAAGGCAGGTATCCCACAGGCAATTTTAACGGACCAACACGACCACAACAAACCATTCCCAGGCGATAATGGTATTCAATTTTCCCCTCTTAAAAACGCTAAGAAGGGTCTCGATTACAGCCAAATCACAGTCCCAAAATTAAACGGTGATCCAATGCCAAATGAAGATGAAGACAGGATAGAAGACGACGATAATTCAGATCTGGAGAAAGCCTCAGACTCTGATCTGGTCCGCCAGCTCCTCCGGGATGAGAACGACGGCATGACCGGCTATAGCGCAGCCCTGGAGCAGATCCAGGACCCCAAGCTCAAGGAGATCATGCAGGCCATCCAGGAGGATGAGCAGAAACACAGCGCAGCCCTGGAACAATACCTGCAGCAGACAGACCCCGATTCCTTAGAGGACCACGAGGACGAAGAAAGCCCTGGTGAAGAGTCCCTAGAAGATGATGAGGGCTTCGAGGGCGAGGACGAGGACACCACAAAGGACGAGAGCAGCCTGGCTGATGATCTGCAAGCGCTCCTGGACGAGCACAACGGGGAGACTGAGAAGGATGATGAGTCTGACGAGGACGACCTGGAGAAAGACGAAGACCAGGAGACCGACCCCGATGATGAAGACGATGAGCTGGATAAAGAGGACGAGGATGAAGCCGTCAAGAAGTCCGCAGTAACCAAGCTTATGCCCATTGTCAAGCTCGACAATGAACAGCACAAAGCATATTGCATTGTCACCGAGCCCAACAAGTTCGACCTGCAGGGCGATCGCTCCTCTGAGGAAGAGGTAGAGAAAGCTGCCCATCGCTTCATGAAGCGTCTCCAGAAGACGTGTTCAGCAGGTGTGGGCGTGGACCACGAGAGGCCCATCAAGGCATACGTCATTGAGAACGTTGTCACCCAACAGCCAGGAATCAAGCTAGGAAAGCAGATCCTTGCAAAAGGCACCTGGTACCAGGGCCACGATCTGAGCGAAGAGCCCGAGATCTGGAAGGCCATCAAGTCAGGCGAGATTACAGGCCTGAGTCGCCAGGGCGAGGGTAACAGGGTGCCGGTGGGCAAAGGCATTGCGTCTGGCATGTCATCTATTCTGAAGGCGGCCGGCATCAAGAAAGAGCAGCTAAACGACCTCAAAGACGAGGACATTGATCGCATTGATTGGGTTGGAAAAGCTGCTAATGGGCGCAGAATAGCGATTATAAAGTTCACGGGAAGTGGAAATTCAATGAAGACAAGGCCCGCAGGGGCAAAGACCGAGGCCGCTGGGGCTGAGGTCGAAAAGAGCGATGGTATCACAAAGGCCGACATCGAGGCCATAGTGACCAGCGCCGTATCCAAGGCCGTTGAGCCTCTCCAGGAGGAGAACGCGCAACTCAGAAAGGCCGTGCATAAGATGAGCAGCGCAAGCAGAGACGCCGAGCTCGAGTCCATTGCCAAGTCCCACCTCAGCGCGCTGGGTCCGGCCAAGGAGACAGTAGGCATCCTCAAGTCCGTCGATAAGCTGCCCTCCGGAGACAGGAAGGCCGTGCTCAAGGCGCTCAAACAGGCCAACGCGGTCAAGAAGGACGCTATGAAGATCCTCTCCAAAGAGTACGGCCACAACAGGCCAATAGACGCAGACGCGGACTCTGCTATAGCCAAGGTCAACAAGATGGCACAGTCCCTCATAGAGAAGTCTGATAAGCCCATGGACATCTCAGTAGCCCGTACAAAGGTCTACAAGATGCACCCGGAGCTGAGGCAGCAGGTCCTTGAAGAGCAGAAGGAAGAGCGCGGGGTGGCTTAGATGCTCGGCTATTCCATGGGCGGCGTCGCAGGCTACACAGAGCAGGACCAGACAGGATATCAGGGCTACTTCGTCAAGCAGACTGCCTACACCGTCGGCCTGGGTCCCAAATTCGTCAGATGTGACGGCGCCGGAGATGAGCCCTTTGGCATCATCGTAAGAGGTGGCGAGGGCGCCAGCACAACCAACCCCAAGTCCGTTGTGGTGGTCAGGAGAGGCCCAGCACCTATCATAGCGCACGATACAAGCCTCGCAGTAGGTGCTAACGTGGGCACACACAGCGATGGAACCGGTATAGCCAAGACGGCTGACAAGGATATCATAATGGGTCAGATCACCAAGCCAGCCGCCGCAGGCGGAGACGTCGGCGAGATCGATCTGAACGGGCCGGTCTACATAAGCAAGACTTGAGGTGATATAAATGGAAGCACTTCCGCGTTCAATGATTCAGAAGGGCATGGATATGGACGTATCCGATATCCACATAGCCCGCTATGAGACCGACCAGAGCCACGCTTACATTCAGGATCAGAATGTTTTCATGGCCGCAAAGATCTTCCCCATATACCCGGCGACCCAGATTACCGGCTATATAGCCAGGTGGAGAAAGGACGCATGGTACAGGAGATGGGCTGGCAAGTGGCAGCCAGGTGATGCGGTCCCCATCTCCAGGATAAAGCCCGGAGACAAGCTCAGGTATGACCTGGACTGGATAGCTGTAGGATATCCACTGCCCAAACAGTTCTCTGGCAGTGGCATCGCTGACCCGGCATTCAACATAGACGACTCCATCAACAGGCTCGTGACCAACACACTCCTGATCGAGAGAGAGTTCATGTTCGCTGACACGTACTTCAAGCCTGCCGTGTGGGGCCTGGACTATACCGGAGTCTCTGACCCGGGCGATGTAGATCCAGCATCATACACATTCCTGCAGTTCGATCAGCCAGGCAGCGACCCCAGGGGCGTCATATCCACGTTCAAGAGGAAGATGGATAGAAAAGCCATGGAGCCAAACGTTGCCCTGATGTCATACCCAGTGTTTGAGGTTCTAAGGGTCCATAAGCAGCTCTTGCAGTGGGCAGCATCATTCCAGAAGCCGGGCACCGCCATAAGCGAGCTGAACGAGGACTGGATAGCTCAGGCTCTTGGACTGGACAAGGTACTCGTGGCCAGGGCAAAGTATGCCGACTCAGCAGAGGGCGCTGATGAGGACGACATCACCCTGGATTATATCCTGAATAAGCAGGGCCTGATGCTTGCCCACGTCGAGGCACCCGGTCTCCTCACAGCCAACGCAGGCCAGATAGTCTCCCAGAACTTCGATATGCAGGTTCCTGGAGGCGTTGACCTGGCCGTGGAGCGCATACCTATCCTGGAGACTCACGTCGAGAAGATGCAGGGTTTCATGTGCATGGACATGGTGCAGGTAGGCAAGGACCTGGGTCTATTTGCTGCTGAGACTATCAGTGCCAATGCCGCAAACGGCCTGGCCTAAACCCTTTTTGGAGGGCATATGATCAAGTCACAGTATTATCTGACTCCAGGAGGGCTAGCCGGGATCGAGAGCCTGTATGTAGAAAAGGAGTTCTACGCCAACCAGGCACGACTGGACTTCGATGAGACGACCAAGACCTATAAGCCTATCAAGCTGCCCAGATATTCGATGCTGGTGGGCGCTGCTATCGTAATAGATGGAGCCGTAGACGGCACCCTAAAGCTCGGATTCAGCGGCACCGATGAGGCCTTCATAGCAGATGCCGACATGCCCAAGCTTGCCAACCACTCCAAGTATTTCACCATAGACGCCATAATTCAGGCAGCAACCACAGTACAGTTCAAGGTCGCTGGATGTTCAGAGGGTGCAGCTGGTAAGATATGGCTCTTCTGGAGGCCTTTGATATGAAGAAGATAACCGCAATCCTGACATTTGCATGGATTATGCTCCTGATGGGGCTTGCCGGGGCAACTGTAACCTATACGCAGGACGCCCAGATATTCACCAAGCCCGTCAGTTTCGCAGGCGGTGCGACTGGCGACATCACCGGCACAGCCTCAAGAGTAGCAATCGGCTCATTCCTGGATACTAGTCATGGCCTGAAGAACGCTACTAACAAGGCTCGGATCAATCTCACTGCCGACGATGGCCTTGAGTTCGGCACAGGTGCCACTCTGGGCGCCCTGGGTATCAAGACCGGGGACGGCCTGGACACTGGGGCCTCTGGTGTGCTTGTGGATGTAACAGACTTCATAGACACCGGCTACGGTCTCGCTGAGAACGCCAACGATATCAGGGTCAATCTGACAGCAAACAAAGGCCTGGAATTCGGTACAGGAGCCTCTCAGGGGTCGCTGCAGGCAAAGGCCAGTAATGGTATATCTCTCGGCGCGTCCGGCATAGCTGTGAATCTCACGGCCGATAAAGGCCTGGAGATTGGCACAGGCGCTGCTGCGGGAGGTCTGCAGGTAGAGGAGGGAGACGGCATTGATCTGGGGTCCGGTGGCGTGGCAGTCAATGCCACTGATATTATAGACACTGGCGCTGGCCTCAAGGAGGACGGCTCCAACAACATACAGGCAAATGTCAGCGACGGCCTCAAGTTCGGCACCGGGGCAACTCTCGGAGCTATTCAGGTCAACATTACTGCCAACAAAGGCATCGCTGTTGGAACCGGCTCTGAGGCAGGAAGTATCAGGGCCAACATCAGCGACGGCCTTGAGTTCGGCACAGGCACCGCTCTGGGCGCTATCAAGGTCAAGGCCACAGACCCGTCTATAAACGTGAGTTCTGCAGGCGTGTCACTTGGCACTGGCAAAATCAAGACGCTGGTAGTAGCGGGTGCCTCACCCGGAGACGTGACCGTTACCGGAATAGCTGTCGGTGATGAGCTGCTCTCAGTCGTAAGGTTCGACGTTGCCGCTGATACCGGGACCGATGCTGCAGGAGACAAAGTTCAGGCAGTGTCAACCATAACGTCAGAGTTTACGGTCGGAGCTGCTAAGATAAACAACGCTGCTGGAACCGATACATCAGGAGATAGCCTGATGGTGCAGTGGTTGGATAGGACAGCTTAAGCAGGTTCAATTCCTGCAAATCTCTTATTTTTCGTGAGGTTCTCATATGCTGAAAATAGCGCTCATCGTCCTTGCTCTTATCTCGGTCGTCTCCGCTCAGACACTAGCGCCGCCGCCAGCGGTCCAGGCAATCACTCTACAGACCAACGCCACAGGCTACGCGTCGGAAGAGACACGGCTCATGGTGGGCGAGGTCCTGGGTCTGGAGTTCATAAACGGCAACTTCACAGCCCGCGGTATAATAACAATCAAAGATACCCGCGGCGTGCAGCTCGATAGCTACAATGTATCCAACGGCACGGCCTGCAGACTACCGGGCATCAAGATACTGGGGTCAAGCGATGCCTGGGGGCCGTACGTTGTATCAAGCCCCCTCTGGCTGAACATGAGTGGGCAGGAAGCCAACAAGACGGCAAAAGTGCTGATAGTCTGCAGGTGAGTATGGCAGAAGGCTCTTTCCATGACCCTTACACGGGCGAGACATTTCAAGCCCAAATCGCTCTGGGGGCTTACAATGTCACTAATGGCGAGCATGTACTACTATATGAGACAGAAGACTCCGAGGCCGTCTCTCACTGTTCATGCCCCATTTGCTCCAAGCGTTTTGCGGTGGATCTGCTACCAGGACCGGACGCTCTTATAAGCACCGATTTTGAGAGTGAATATAATACTACATACGGGATTATTTTGGGGCTGATTTAGATGGCTGAAGGCGATGCTGATGTTATACGTATAGGTGAAAGTTCGACAGGAACAGTCTATGCTGATATGGAAGAGGGCCGCACCACCGACGGGCACGCAACTAAGAGGCCGTTGCAGCATGAGATTAACAGTGATGATATCAAATCTGCTGTCGAAACTCTCCAGGCAGCTATAGGCGCGCTCGTTGATCCTGCAGCGGGCTCCTCGAATAAGCTGCTAACTGATATCCTAGCAAAGATCATAGCCGCACCGGCCACAGAAGCCACTCTGGCTGCTCTGTTGGCTTCCTGGGGCGATGCCGAAGCCTCTCCAGATGCTAATACCTCACAGGCCAGGCTCAAGGCGCTGGCGGATGCGCTGGGGACTAATACAGATGCCCCGGCCAGTGGCACACAAGACACCACTGAAAAGAGTGCTATAGCAGAGCTGAAGGGCATGCTGAACCAGTTAAATGCTCTGGCGGCTACTCTGGGCGCAACAGACGGCGCTGCAGTCATCACGGATGCCAACGGCACGGCACAGCAGTATCTGCGGGGTCTGGTCAAGCTCTGGATAGCAGGACTCCCTGCAGGCACTAATCTGATGGGCAACGTGGGGATCGATCAGGTCACAGCCAGCGCGAACGAAGTGGTTGTGAAGTCTGCCAACAAGGGCAGCGTAACCACTGCACATAGCGAAATATCCGATACAGCAACGTCTGCCGAGATAGACTGCAGGGGATTTAATTCGCTCATAGTTTATGCTGGTCCTTTCACCGCGGCCGAAAACTGGACGTTCAAGATCCAGGGCAGCATGACTTCGGGCGGCGTTTTCGTGGACATGTACGAGATGGCAAACACTGGCAGCATGGCCCTGATGAGCTACCAGTGCAATGCGGCACGGGCGTTCGTGCTCCACGGCATGCCGGATTACATTAAGGTAGTCGCCACCAGAGACGGCGGAGCATCAACCATAACCTGCAAAGTACAGCCGTTCAACGCATAGGGTCTGCTCGCCCTATCATTCATTTGAGGGAAGATGACATCAGCAGCGACCTACACGGGCAATCCATCGACCAGGCCCATAGACGCCGTAAGGCTAGAGCTTGGCAAGGAAGTGAGCATTGAATACCTGACAGATGATGAGATCACCTATTGCCTCTCGCAGGCTGGCGGCAACGTGCTCTTAGGGGCCAGCTATGGAGCAGACAAGATCGCAGGCATATTCGCCTACAAGGCTGATCAGTCCATGGAGTCTTCCAGCCTATCATGGTCTCAAATGGCTGAGGCTATGAGGAAAAAAGCCCAGGATCTGCTTACCAGGGCTAAGAGCCCCACGTTGACCCCGAGGGCGTCATCATCTGCCAGGAGGCCCCCGAAGTTCGGTATAGGACAGCACGACTTCAGATCATATCCAGGGTGGCCATGAGGGATTATTTCTCAAACTTCGAGAAGGGCATCAATAATGCCCAGATGGTCGAGCAATCCACCTGGAAGATCTTCGATGCCCCCTCAGCCTCGATACTGACGCTATCCGGCACAGCACCGACAGACCCTTTCAAGCTTGCCATTACCGCACGGGCTGTAACAGGCCATACAGACTGCGCAGGCTCTATCACGGTAGGCGACGAGATCCTAACCTTTACAGCTCCGACCAGGAAGACCACCACAGCAGCCCTTACAGCTCTGCCAGTCATCGCAACCTGCGGCCTGGACTGTCACGTTCTGATCGAATGCATCAGCACATCAGGCGCTCCACTATACAAAGAGGTTCTGACACCTATCGAGATCGTATGCTTCCCTCACACTGAGCTGATGAGAGATCCATCTGGCAGCGGGTGGATACAGCTTCAATACAAGATCTTTACCAGGGCAGCTCTCAACGTGGGCGACCAGATCAGGTATACCGATCCCTTCAGAGGTGGGCAGGTCGTGGATATGTACTGCAAGCGCCCTGGTGCGGGGGTAGATCTCACGAACAATTCCGAGGCTTACAGGGTGATGGATTGCGCTTAGGTGAGATAGAAGACGTTCACGCATTTGTGAATAACCTCACGACATAGAACGCTCTGTATATGCACAATCTCCTGGAAAACAGGCTGCTCAGGGACCTGGCCATCAGAGCCAAAGACTTCGAATGAAATATGTTTTGGAAGCCGTGACGCTTCTAATATTGATTTTGCTTTATATTTACTTCAGAGATGACATGGGCGTGGCCCACTGGTGATGTTGTGAAAATAATAATTCCAATAATCTTGTTAGCTTTGGCTCTCTCAGCCTCAGCCGAATACAACTACACCTCGCACTGGGAGGTCAAAGACGGCTCTTTCTCCTCTCGATTCCACACCAGCGAGGTAGGCGTTGGTGCTTCCAATACCGGCGCAATGACTGTTGACCTCTCTGGCTATCTGTCCAAGGGCGGTGATGGCGCCAGCGTCCAGATGGATGGAGCGGGTCGCTTAGGGCGCTTCTGGGGGATGTCACAGAGCGGCGGCTTTAGCAACTCCCTCAATGTCCATAGTGCAGATTCAATCAACGGCAAGATTGAAGCCACTTCTGGCGGCGAGAGTCCATCTTTGGTCTACGATCTACCCTCGGTGGCAGGGTTCGCTTCATTCAGGGCAGACGGCACCAATGAAAGGGGCCATAAGAAGAGCATAGTAGCCGAGGATGCTTATGGGCTGTTCTCTGGCAGAGGATCTTCTTTCAGGATCGGCGAGCCCGTTGATGTAGGTCCGATAGCAGAGGTGTATGAGACCGTGGATCTGCTAAACGACACAGCCCCCATTAGTTCAGTCGGCGAGCCCTCTGGCGAGGCCATTGTCCTTGGTGCAAACACTTCCATTGATAATGTTCTCAATCCACTCGGTGAGAACAGCACAACCCTCAACACAACCAACCAGACGGCAGTCGCAGAGGCCTTGGCAGACGATTACCCGGCCCTCTGGGCAGCTATTCAGGAGCCCTAAGCATGAGCGATGAATGCGGTGGCTGCGGCAAGACAACCAATCTAGACGATGACTGGTGTATCCCCTACAAGGGCACAGGTGCCAACAAGCCGAGAGGAGTAATACTCCCTGCAGGCATCACGGCCAAAGACCTGATTCTCAAGGTGGCATATGCTCCGGAAAGCAAGACCCCCATCAATGTCGCAATCGATGAGAAGGTTTACCGGGCCATAAACGGCCCCCAGAACATCAAGATAGGCGAGGCTACAAGCACCAACGAAGAGGGCGGCATATCCAGGGAGGCCTGGCTGAAGAAATATGGCTATGACGGCCTTGGATACTGGCTTACGCAGCAGATGGGGGCGGGGCCAATAAAGCCTATCAAGCTCGGAGGGAGAAGATGACCGCGTTCCAATCGTTCTGTGACCTCATAGGCCTAAAGGACCCCCGAGGTCAGGCCGTGCTCAAGCAATGGCTCCAGTATACTGCCAGCGACCCCCAAGCCCCTATCATGGGTGAGGTCATCCGGCCAGTCCTGGTGATCAGCGGACCCACGACATGGATGATCGTCTATGCGATGGAGTATATTCAGTCGCTCTTTGATCAGCGGCCCAGCTTCATCCCCAGGAGCGCTTCTGGCGGTATCCTGAAGCAATATGCCAGGATTACCAATGATAATAAGATCACTGGCATTTACACAGTGAGCTGGCCAACTGACGAGCTTTCTAAGTATGTGCTGGATTCTATCTCAGGGAAGACTGCCAGCAAGAGTGCTTTCGTGGTCGGGGGACTGAACCACAACCTAATCGGCTATGGTGCCAGGATCTCTCTGGAGGCCGTGACTGCTGATCGGGAGGCCATACGGGCCGCTGTCATCGGTCATGAGGCATCTTGTACCAAGGACTATTACAGGCAGAAGTTCGAGGCCCTGAAGTCTGGAATCGTTTCTGAATTGAGATTATAAGGACGTGATATAAATGGCAGATTCTACAGTTGACGATACGATAGCAATGGCCACGACCGCAGGAATACTGGCAGTGAAGACTCTCAACCCCACAGGTTATGCAGTGGGAAAGAAGTTCATCAAGGCCATCAGGGCGGCTTCCACATGGTTAGACGATGCTCTGGCTGATGACAAGGTATCTGATACAGAGCTGAATAGAGGCTTTGCCGAGCTTGTAGAGCAGGGATATGGCAAGGTGGCCTTCAAGCTCATGAGTGATGTGTACAGGTACATGCGCGGCTGAGTGGTGAGGTACTATGAGGCCCTCCCTCATTTCCCTCACCAGCCGATGCAAAGACGACCGGAAATATAATACTTCTCACACCACCGGGGCGGCATGTCAGACGAAGAAGACACCATAAAGAAATGTGATGCTCAGCAGATGGTTCAGATAGCGGAATTGGCAGGGGACGTTAAGTACATCCGCAAAAAGGTAGACACTTTCTGCACCTTCAAAGACGAGGCTATGGTGGACCTGGCTAACCTGAAAACCAATAGTGAGAATACCAAGAATCTACCTGCACGAGTCTCTTCTCTTGAACTCTGGCGGGCCGGTCAGGCGGCGGCATTCGCCCTCGCTTGTCTGGTGGTCGGCTGGTGGCTGACATACCGGGCGGCTTGAGGGAGCAACTCACTGAAAATTCACATTTCACACATTTTTACAGGAAGTGATTGACTATGGCCGACATTGATTACTTGAGCCCAGCCAGCGAGGTCAACTGGTCGCTACACATCAAGGTCCTATCGAGGGCCACGGGCGGCACTGGGGTAGTGAACGGCAATCGTCTGGCCCCAACCAGTCCAGCTAGTATGAGTTTCACGTCCGACGCGGGGCGTATCAAGATTGATGGCACACCGGCAGATACTGGGGTCGGTACAGGGACGATCAGCACTGCCCACCCGAGTCTGCCCAGGATAGATATTATTATCAGAGATACGGCTGGCGCGGTCCAGATCGTGGCCGGCACACCTGCTGTAATAGAGGATACCATCGCGGGTCTCGGTAACTGGCACCAGTATTTCTCACCACTGCCACAGGAGGCCGTCCCGGCCGGTGCTATACTTGGAGCCATCTATGTAGCTGCGGGCGCTACCGAGATAACGGCAGATGACATATGGATGTTTGCCGGAAAGGTCGAGGATCTGGCGTTGAGTGTGGGAAATCCCGGTCTCGATTCAAGATCAGCGTCCGAGAAGGCAATCAAAACCGCATTAGATTCCAAAGTCACTGCCGTACTTCGACAAACTATCACGAATCTGGCTTCGGATGTAGCCAGCACCGCCGCTCTGACCACTGCTCTAGCGACGAAAGTCACTGCCGTACTTCGACAAACCATCACGAATTCAGCCTCGGATGTAGCGAGCACTGCAGCCTTAACAGCAGCCCTGGCAGCCAAAGTCACTGCGGCCCTGCAACAGACCATCACGAATTCAGCCTCGGATGTAGCGAGCACTGCAGCCTTAACAGCAGCCCTGGCAGCCAAAGTCACTGCTGTACTTCGGCAAAGTATCACGAATTCGGCTTCCGATGTGGCCAGTACAGCGGCTCTGACCACGGCCCTGGCAGCCAAAGTCACTGCTGTACTTCGGCAAAGTATCACGAATTCGGCTTCCGATGTGGCCAGTACAGCGGCTCTGACCACGGCCCTGGCAGCCAAAGTCACTGCGGCCCTGCAACAGACCATAACCAACTCAGCTTCCGATGTGGCCAGTACAGCGGCTCTGACCACAGCCCTGGCAGCCAAACTCGGCACATCCGCACAGGCTGCAGACTCCGCTAAACTGGGGGGCGTCGATTCTTCCAAGGCGCTCACCAGAGGCATCGAGATCCCTTACAGCCGCGATGGTGTGGTGATACCCACCGGCGTCCTGCTGGATTTCGAGATTCCTTTCAAATGCACCATCACTGCGGCTCGTTTGGTCGCAGACCAGACAGGCAGCATAGCAATAGCGGTTTGGAAGGATACTTACGCAAACTTTCCGCCAACGGCTGCAGACCTGATCGACACATTCTCTATCAGCAGTGCGACCAAAAGCGAAGAGACTGGGCTCGCGTTGGCCGTGGCCGCTGGGAGCTGGATCAGACTCAATGTCAATAGCTGTGCATCGATTACCAGATTCACCTTGAGCCTGACTGCGACGGTGGTGCAATGAGTCCTGCCGTCACCTTGCGACCTAATGGTGTCGGATTACTTTCGGAATTAACGTGTGTTGGCGATAGTCCTGGGTGGAAGTGTGTCGATGATGTGGTGGCCGATGATGGCACTACTCGTGTACGTTCAGCACACGGAGATATTGGATGGCATGCTGACTTATACACAATACCTTATCCTGACGTCATGTCTGGAAGAATCACAAATGTCACAGTCACCGCCAGGGGGTTCACTTCTAGTAATGGTATGAAAATTGAGATAGTAACACACGACACTTTGGTAGTTGGCACTATAAATTCCCCAAGTTCATACACCAACTGGTCCGAGTCCTGGGATACCAACCCGGTAACTGGAATTGCTTGGACTTGGGAAGACATCCAAAATCTTCAGATAGGCATTGCTATTTTCGAGATTCAAGGATCGGGAACCTGTACTCAATTGTATGCAGTCGTGACCTACCTACCTTACCCAAGCTGCGGCGTCCTGATGATCTGAGGCTACATGGATTTCACCCCAGAACTAGAGGTCGCTGCACAGAGCTTCAAGACTGCCTGGCAGGCGACAATTGATGCAGGAGTGCCCCCGCCAAACGCTCCAACCACTATCATGAAAAAGGGTCATGGCCTGACCCTGAGAGAAACATGGGCCTACAGAGAAGGTATAAAGACAAAAGTTTTTTCAGACGGTGCAGAAATTGGGCCGGATGACCCCGAAATCTCAGAATATGTCTACTACAACGAGCACGGCACCGTCGATACCCCAGCTCGCCCGGCTTGCGGCATAACGGTTGATGGTCCTGGTGAGAAGATCCTCGACGAGCTGGAGAATGATATCGCTGATAAAGAAGTGTCAATATTTTAGAGGTGTTATTATATGGCGGCAGTAGTGAAGATTGTTGGATTGTATGGCAACCCCCTTACAACCACGGAACTAACAATACAGCGGTACAATACCGCAATACCGGGTCAGAGAGACCCCGGCCTCTCCTTCCCAAACAACATGCCGACAGTTGAAGGAACCGTCTCAAGATCCTGCTGGCAGTTCACAGGTTGTCAGGTCACAGGCGGCACATACTCACAGCTATCATACTGGAGATGGGGGACCAGCGGGGCTGAAAAGAGCATATGGGGCCTGAACAATGGAATGATACAGGTAGCGCTGAAGGACTCGGGCGCACCAGGTTGCCCGTTTGCGAGTTGTATACCCCCAACCGGGATTCAGGATCAGTTTGGATACGACATAAAAGACCCAGATCACGGTATCCCGTTCTATATCAACGAGACAACGCCATGTGCGGACAGTGATGATTACAGGCCAGACAATCCCCTGGTTTTCTGTGCTGACGTCATTACTCCAGAAGGGCCTTCCCACACCACGTCCTTTGTGGTTACACAACTCGTCCTGGCGTACAACTCGACATTTGGGGAAAACGGCGACCTTAGCCGGTTCTTCAGGTGGAGGGAGATCTGAAAATGCCTCAGATAGCTCCTGATACATGGCGTGTCGGCTATGAGTTCTCCTGGTACAGAGAGTACCAGGACGGCAGAATAGAATACCAATTCGACCCTGGGACGGGGCAGCAGATGTGCTGGGGGCAAGAGACTCCAAAAGGCCTCGAGCGCGTCGGCTGGCTGCCCATGACGCCTGACCTGGCAGCCAAGATTCGTTCGAGCGGTGAGACCGGGTACCCAGTCCATGCGTTTCCCGTGGCTATAAAAGTGAATCCCGGCGACCGTTTAATCTGTGCAAGGGATTGCACCATCTTAGACGGCTCCCTCATCACCTGCAAGGTCTGCGGGTTCGAGTTCAGGACATTGGATCAGCCAAACATTTGCCCAGACTGCGGCACTGAGGTGGCCAGGAGGTGCGAGGGGGCACTCAAGACAGTTAGGGAGTGTGAAGGCTGTACAAAGCAATGCTCTGCGGAGGTCGTATCTCCATTCATCGCCAGGCCTGATAGGCGGGAGGATGCCGTTTACATCTTGGGGATCGAGGGGCGGTATGAGCAGAAGTTCAACAGCAGGGGAATGATCACGGAATGACCTCACATTCATGGAAAACTGATAACGACGTACTAGCTTACGATGCTATAGTATACCCAGGCGATGGTGTTACAGAGGCTGTAGATCTGTACGGGGAATTGATAGACTCAGACACAGCACCAAATATACTAGATGGGCTGGCAGAGGTAGCGGGAAAGTACCTCATCCTTCCCGGAACTTACGCAGGCGCGGGCCATGTAGTGTCATTAGCCGATGATGTGATATTCGAGGGCGCCTATAGGAATGGCGTGATCCTGGACGATTTTGGCCTCTCAATAGGGGATGGGATATCGGGAGCCCAGGTCAAGAATCTGTCCATCACAGGCAGTCCCGGCGCAGATCTAGCAGGGATTCTCCTTACAGGCGACGTGGCCAATGCAAGGCTGCAAAACCTATACTTCGACATGGACAGTGCCCCACACGCAGCCCTGAGGCTTACAGCGGGATCCGGGAAAACCATCAGCGGCGTTGTGATGCAGGATCTGATGGCCACAGGAAACGCTCATGGATATGTCCTGGACGGGGTGGGCTCATTTGCAGGCATAACGATGAATCGCCTTCTGGCGTGGAAGTGTGGTTTTTCCGGTCATCACGATACAGATGTTGCGGGCTTCACGTTCCCTGAGCCAAACACAGCTCTCCATTCAAACGTGCTTCTGAAGAACTCACTGGCCGCTTACTGCTACGGAACCGGATTCTTGCCAGAGGGTGACCTGAGCAGCGGTCCAATAAGCCTCAGCAATTGCATGGGGCATGACAATGAGCAGAAAGAATCCCCTGCAGCGGGATCTGAGTTCGAGGTCATAAACGGCACGTTCATCAGCGGGATAGAGCGCGGGGCCTCTGCAGATGCATACGCCAACGCACTGCTCTGGAACTGTGAGCCGCAGGGGGTCTATAAGAACCTCTTTATAGCAAACGTACACGCCACAAATGAGCTCAAGTACAAGATAACCGGGTACGCAACACCCGCCGACGTCGTTGGAACCACTATCGCAGCCGAGACAGCACTTCCGGCACTCGAATTCATGGCCATACAGGTACTCAACCTCTACGATCACATAGGCGTACAGGTCAAGAGTTCAGTCGGCAGCACCCCGGCAACCTGGCTGGCAGATTACTGGGGCGGGCAGCAATGACGGTAGTAAGCGGCTTCACCCCGTATGCTGAAAACCTGCTCCTGGACTCGCTTCTGGGGTCTGAGGACCCTGCCAGCATTTTTGTCGCCATGGCCACGAGTGTCAGTGGCGACACCGTAACAGGCGAGCCAACGATCGGTACCAATAATTATTCGCGGGTGGAGGTCGTTAACAATGCGACCAACTTCCCAGCAGCCGAAGACGGTTCTAAGACAGTTTATCCAACCATCACATTCCCGACGAGTTCAGGAGCCTGGAATGAAGGAGCCCCCCTCAACGTGGTAGTTCTATTCGACGCTGCGACTGGTGGACATGCAATAGCATGGGGTACTCTATCAGTACCGCCAACAGTGAACGGCGCAAACATCATCGTAGCCCTCACGGGCGACCAGGACCTGACTCTGAGCATAACACCGACCAGCGCATAAGGCTCCATGTACGGCGACTCGCTCTATAATCGCAACATCTACGGGCATAACGCGGGGATAACAGCCGCCACCTCGGCAGATATCCGAGCGGCGGGTCAGATAGAAGTTGATGGAGAGGTTCGCCGGGAGGTCTCAAGCAACATAATTGCTGTGGGCAGCGTACATGCCGCGCTCGCTGGAGCTGTAACAACATCGGCTGTTATAAACGCTGTTGGCAGCCTGAGTGCATCTCAGACGCTCACAACAAACACAAGCGCCGTCGTGGGGGGTATAAGCGGATTGGAGGCGGTCGCGCGTCAGCACGACGTCTCGCCATCTGCGATCAGGGCCGGGTACAATGGGGTACTTTACAACCGATGCCTATACGGGGCACTGCCGTACAGGCGCGGCACTGAGCTTACTTATGTCGTCAGGGCCCGGATTGTTAAGCCATACGTCGAGCCGCCTCCTGTCATGGAGACGCTCAGCTATGGGCTATCCAGGCGGTTTGCATGGTTACAGGAAGGTATCCAGGCATTCAGCCTCTTCAACAAGATCACGTATGCTACCGGGCAGGACGGCCTAATAACGCCCTCTCTGGACAGGCACTGGGGTGAGATATATGGCCTTCCAAGGCTTGCAGGAGAGTCAGACGATGATTACAGGTCGAGGCTGAGCATCTATGTCAAGGTCCTGACTGGATCAGGGACTATACCAAACGCTCAGGCTGTGCTGGACTTCCTCATAGGGCCTCCAGGTGGGTCGAGAGTGAATCCCGTCTGGCCTGGGAGGGCTATAATCACCTTCGACACGGTTGAGGCCATGCGGCAGGCCAGGGCCAAAGAAAGCCTGATAAATTCAGTGCTGCCCGGCATGTTTGCAGCGGGGATCGACTATGAAGTTCTCCTCCCATTCCTCGAATACACACAGAAGGCCTTGGTCGCAGGGAACCCCGCATTGGAGTATGTCGCCAGGGCCGCTGTTTCAACCGACTGTGAGTTAGGGTACATGGTAAATGCTCTCGTCGGATTCCAGGCCGAGCTCGATATGCAGGTGCGTGCAGCTGTACAGTGTGATAGGACCATTAACTACAAGGCGAAAGCAGTTGTAATGGCGGAAAGGCTTCTCGGAGTCGTCCAGAAGGGCGCCATACGAGGGGACGCTGAGCTATCATGTACTCAGAGGGGCGCTGCCAGGACCGAGATACTTGTCGAGGTGGTCCAGAAGGGTGCTATCATGGCAGAACGCGGCCTGGAATATGTCCAGAAAGGCGCCATGTGCCGCAACTTCGAGCTGACTTACAAGGTCTCAGCATTCATGGCCCTGGTCGGACAGGCTGAGATGATCCAGAGAGCTGCCGTCTCAGGAACTCCTGAACTGACATATGCGGTGCGTGCCAGGGTGGCGAGACCATGAGTTATTTTCCATGGGACGATGAAAGGACATACGACCCCCACACCCCAAAGCTGATCATGGCGGGTGGGGGTCAGATGCTCCACAGGACGATATCAGAAGAGGATGAAACCACAGGATACAACGTCTGGCACCCAAGCAACCAGTTTCCTGGAATGCGGATCATAACAGTGCAGGAAGTATATTTCGGCATTGTTCTAACTCTGGTAGTCACCGAGGAGGGACACTATGATATCTATATGTCCACCGACCTGGTGAACAATACCCTCGTCCATAGCCACGCCACAGAAATCTATGGGATCTTCCCAATTGACATGGGGCACGCCGTCTTTATGGCAGCGGACGGCTGCTGGTTCACCCATAGGTCGGGCCTCGTTTGGGAGCAGCTATACAGCAGGGCCTCTTATACACAAAACGGCATCAAGTTCACTGAGAGGAAACCCATTGAACACGGCGGCGGCATATCACTCATCGCAGTCCAATGTGTCGTTGAGGGGACAGATACTCAGCTCTCAATCAGCACTGAAGATTACCTGGTAACAATCAACAGTGCAACTGATAGCGATGGCAACGCCACAAGCACCCAGGCTGAGATAGTAGAGGCCATAAACGGCAATATCCTGATAACAGGCAACTCCCTGATAACCGCTGAACTGGTAGGCAGTGGCCCAGAAATTTTTGGACCGATGCTCCATGCACATCTGGCAGGAGCAACCCCTATAAACGCTCTTGCAGCCACGCGGGTTGTGGCGGCAGGTGACCCGGACGAGCAGAGTTTCCGTACCCTGGTAGCATATGCAAATGATCGCAAAATCTATGCTATGGAGTACCCAGGCGGTGATTGGGAGGCAGCATATACAACAGGTGTGAAGGCCAGCCATACACACAACGGCGTCAAGTTCTTGGCCAAAAAACCCGTTTATGGCGCTGACGGTATATCATCTATTGCCGTCCAATGTGTCGTTGAGGGGACAGATACCCCGCTCTCAATCAGCACTGAAGATTACCTGGTAACAATCAACAGTGCGACTGATAGCGATGGCAACGCCACAAGCACCCAGGCTGAGATAGTGGAGGCTGTTAATGCGGGAAGCTCTCTTATAGAAGCTGAACTTGATGACGGCGGTTCCGGGATCTTCGGCGTCCTGCCACACACGCACCTGACAGGCGCAATCACTGCGGCAGGCCCGTGGTACCCAGCGATTGACGGCTCTGGTGTGGGCCTACTGTCGGGGCATGGGAATGTGTTATCAGTCTCCCTGGACGGCATCACCTGGCGGGAACGCTTGCGTATGGATGGCGTCATAAGGAGCATCACGATCTCTGATAGGTCTTCAACTCCTAAGTTCCTTATAGCAGTCGAACAACCGAATTCAGATGGTACATGCAAGCTTTATTGGTCAGATGATATGGGTGATTCAATCAGGCCCGATATCAACCGCCTATCACCTGATATAACAGTTGAATCTGTATACAGGACGGGGACGAACATGAGAGAAACCATCTTCGCTGTGTCGGGAAAAACCACTGGCGGTGAAGCTGTACATAACATAATCAGGTTGGCGGGAGATTGAAGGAATTCTGGGACGTTTGGCCTGCGGACAAGTGTCTGTGCGGCTACAGCGCTTATTATGGGTGTTACTGCTGTACAGAAATATTCAATAAAGGCAATGGTAACAATATACAACCTCACTCGTATGCAGTGGTCCACAAAGCAGACCAGACTAAAATAGAGAAGACTCAGAAATGTCCTGCTGGGCCAGGGAAGAGCTATTGCAGCTGCGTTCCAGACTACAGCGGCGACGTTATAGGTCTGATGTGCTTTGGCGGGGACCCCCTCCCCCCAGGATACGAGTACCTTTATCTGGCAGATTCAGGGATGGCGTGCGGCAATCCCGTTGACTTCTATAAAACAGCAAGCCGCAGCCAGACATATCAGCAGAGGGCGGCCGTCCAAGCTGAAAGAGCAAAAACCTATAAGACAAGGGCAGCAGTTGCCACGAACCAGAGCCTCCCCTGCACTCAGAGGGGCGCAATACAGGGCAATTCCAGCCTATCATGCGCACAAAAAGCGGCCGTGGAGGGTGAGGTCAGTAAGGCGGTGAAGCAGAGGGCAGCCGTGCGAACGGAACTGCTGCTGGAATACACACAGCAGGGGGCAGTGGCTGCAACCTTTGAGCTGCCTGTGGTGGCCAGGGCTACAGTACAGGGCAACCCGCGACTCAATTACAGACAACGAGCAGCAATCAAAGGCGAGGCCGAAGTCACATGTATTCAAAGGGCGTTCGTTGTCAAAGACAGGACCGAGGCGATAAGGCTTGAGATGGAAAATCTCGTACCTCAGCAATACTACCAGAAGATTACGAACTCTCCATCGACTGTCAAGGACTGGCGCAAGTCACAGCTCGGCGGCTGAAGACATCGCCAGAGGCATCCTGGAGAAGCTTCCCATCCAGGATCGCTCAGGCCCGGCATACCAGGTAGCAATCCAGAAGAGTGCTGTATACTGGTCCCAGGTCCTGGGTGGAAAGTATGCTGATGACGCCAAGCAGGTAGCAGACGATGCTATAGGGGCATTGCTTGGCTGCGAGGTGAACATGGTGGGAAGAAGGCGGACGAGGAAAGAACGGTTCTCGGGGTGGCTTCGTGATACCTTTACCAGACGACATAAAAGACAAGATCCTGGCGTGGCTGCCCAAAAATCTAGTAGGATATGATTATCCTCTTGTAGAGACAGATGGCATAGTACCGGACCTGATTGTACCAGCCATCACGTTCTACGTGAGCAGCAACGCCCCCACGGGGCAGTATAGGAACACAATTCTGAGCACTGAGAGAACCGCTGAAGGCCAGATGGACGACTCCTGGGGGGAATATTACTATTGCACCTTTAATGTGGTCCCGAGGGCGCTTGACAAAGCTGAGCTCTCCAAGATGTGGCGGGCCTTCATGCGGCAATGCCAGCAGACCTCAAGAGATCTCCTCATGAGGATTGATCAGGTCCATTTCGTGGAGATCCTGAACTCACAGCCTCTACAGCCTCAGAGGATAGACGGCGGTACGCTCTACTGGGCCCAGGTGGACCTGAGGTTCGAGTATGCGATGTCTGATATTTCTGATGCTGATTACCTAGAACAATACACAGCAGTTTTAGCAGTAAACAACGGCTCCGAGGCCACGGATTCAGAGATAGAGTTTGAAGGCAATAAGACAGACAGTCAATAGGTGATGGTTTTTGAAAACTGTAGAAAAGCGCATAGTGGATGCTATGATAATTCCAGGTTATGAGCACCTGAGGGCTCAGTATGAGCATCTGGTCAAGACAAACGGCCTGGTCGCTGCCAGAAATTCCAGAGTCAAGATAGAAATCGAGGATTGAAATGTCTGAACTAGAACTGGGAGATAAGTTTAGCTTCCTGCGTCACGTCCTGACGATCCACAGCGTGGGGCGTGTCACTGTCCTGGTGGGCAGGGGCGTCTGCCTGGGCATAGGCCCGGCAGTTAGAGGCCCTGCCATGGAGCCTTTTGGTATAATGGGTTCTCAACCGTCGCTCGTGAGGTCCACCTATTACGCTGGTCCTCTATGTGACGACCTGGAGACCGCACTCGACCAGGGCTGCTCTGTAGCATTCGGCATGAGAGTTATGGGCCAGAACTACGCCACGGCCGGCATGAACCTGGTAGATAGCCAGGCGGTAGGCGTGGGCGTGGGCAGACTGGACGCCACAGGGCCGGGTACCTGGGGCAGCATACCCACAATAGAGTTCAAGCTCGGAGACCTGGACGGCCCCAAGACCGAGATATTCAATGGCGACGGCACAGAAGGCCCTTATGCCTTACTGATGGATGATATCGTGCAGGACGTCTCAACCTTCACGCATGTCAAGGTGAACGGTGAGGCCAAGACGATAGTGTATAGCGGTACACCAGACCCAGGCCAGGTCAAGATAGACAAGGTTGTAGGCTCCATCCTGTTCGCCACCGGCCAGGTGGTGCCAAGGACGGTAGAGATCGAGGTCCGATACAAGTACAAGTCCAGGACGATGGTCATCAGGGACGAAAACACCCTGCCCATGACTATCCCGAACATCATGGACCCAGTGATGCTCAATGCGAAGCTGAGGAACAACACCATCTGCAGGTACACACCCGCCACAGGCGCAACGCACCTGCCCAAGGTCATGGCTGCAGCCCAGATGACGGGCGGTGCCGAGGGCGACCCCATCACCATCAATGATTGGGAGCTGGCATTCAACGCGCTTTATGAGACGCTCTCAAAGACCGTCATACCCTCAACCATCTTTGCAACGACCTACGAGGCGACCAACGGCCAGAACGACATCATACCCCTGATGGATGCCTATCTCAAGAGAATGGCTCATAAAAAGAGGCCTCTACAGGGATTCATCAGCCTGAATCCGGTCATGACAACCCAGGCCAAGAAGGACCTGGTGAACGGGTATAACAACCTCTGGATGACGTTGATATCCAACGGTTATTCACAGACAGAGAGGAACCTCGCACCCGCCAGGGCCGGCCAGGAGGCTGCAATAGCCCTTGGAACGTCCCCGGCAGCACCGAGCCAGGTGCTCGTGGGTGTCGATGGCCTGCTGTATCAGGAGAATGAGGTAGACACTCAAGACCTATTCAACTCAGGCATAGAAGTGCTGGTCAAAGAGACTGGTGTACATTGCTACCAGGGCATATCGACCGACCCAGACCAGAACCTCAGCCAGACAACAGACGTGAGGACAATAGCGGCGGTCATCGTGGCGATTGATACTATCATCGCCAAGTTCTATGATGAGCGCAGGACCCTGACCAACATAACCCGTATTCAGAACTCGATAGAGCTGTATCTCAAGGTTCTGATGGATCAGAGCATTCTGGATGACAGCACAATCAAGGTATCCCCTGGCGTGGGTCACAACGAGGTCAAGACGGACTGCTGGATCCAACCAGTAGGCCACATGAAGCAGTTCTACACCGATCTGTTTACAGGCTTCTGGTCAGACGCGGTGGCACAGTGAGGCGGTTTTAAATGGCAGTAAGTGGAGCAGAATCTACCAACACATCCCACGGCTTACACCCTGGGAGCAACTATATGGTCTCGGCGGGAAAGACCATATACAATTTTTCGACCCTGGATGTCGTTATAGACGTTGCTGGCGTATACTTCCCCCTCAGAAGCGCGACATATTCTAAGAATATGAACCGTTCTGATGAGCATGGCTCAGGCTCGCTCAACCCGTTTGCCTTGCCTGCACTGGAGCAGACCTATACCGGGTCCTTCGAGTTCGCCTCATTCTTGGTGAATGGAAAGCCAGCCATGACGACTCACGAGCAGCTAGCTCTTGAGGCCATCCTGGAAGACCAGGAGGATGAGGGCAGGGGCAAGTATTTCGATATCCTCTTCATGGAGGTGCCGGGCAAGCATGCCAATATCGGTAATATGAGCTTCAATGATGCCGTGCAGGCATCAATCGACAACGCATATGCGCTAGGATTCATTGAAGGAAATTTAAATTGCGTCTTGACAAAATCCGGGCGTAATTATGTAGAAAAAGGGGTGATTGTTACCCAGAGAGAATACAAGTTCATGGAAAGGATACCAAAATAAACTTTCCATGCACTATTTTTTTCTATAATAATTAGTAATAATAAGTACAGAATAATAGGAGATTAATTATGGAATATATAACCAGACAGAAAACGAGAATGGGTGTAAAATACGAAGTTGAAGTGAGATTACCACAATACGGCCCTGATGCTGGTTTGAGGGTGCATGCGCTCCCGGAGATGGCCAGGGCCAGGATCGAGTCCAGGGCAGGCTATACGATGGAGGAGGCGCTCCTGGATATGAAACGCATCGACCTTGACGATGAGGAGCTGGATGCAATTAAAAACGAAACAGCCTCAGACGACGTGCTACAGAAGGCTACGAAACTGCTCACGCCAAAGCTGATACTCTTCCTGGGCGAGCTCTGCAAGGCTGGCATAGTGCCGAATCCAGATTGCTCGTGCAAAGGCAAAGGCTGCCCGGAATGTGATGCGGGTCAGATGGTGGAAGAGTTCACAAATTCGAGTATCATGGCGGTTGGTATGGCCGTTATAGAGGCATCGACTGCCGACTGGGGGGCAATCGAAAATTTTTCCTTAGCCCAGAAGGCGCCATCCACTCCCGCGTAGTTTGCATGACGCAGCGCCCCAGAATAGAAGACCTCACATCAGCAGAGATGATCTTCCTGGGCATGGCTGGTATGGAGGATGCCCAGATAAAGGCTGGTGCCGGTCCTGTCAAGAGAGACTTCGGTGTTCAGGACGATAGGCTCATGGGCACGGCAGAGCTGGCCGAAATGCACAGGGCCAAGCAGCCAGGCGGCACGATAGCGCAGACCATAGAGGAGATGAGGCGTAAACAGGCACCTCTGAGGGCAAAGATCGAGGAGCAAGCCCTGGCAATGATGGATGATGGAGAAATACCGGCAGTATGACCGAACGCAGAGTTTTAATTCGGCTTGACCTCGAGGATCATGTACAGAACAGACCTCTCGAGGTCAAGAAACAGCTCGATAGCCTAAACAAAGCAGCTGCAAAGGCAGTGCTGAATGTTCAGGTAAATGGTGCGAACCACATACAAAATCTTATAAGATCCATCGAGCAGGCCAAGGCGACTGCCGCAAAGCCCACGTATTACCAGGGATCAGCTACACCATCTGCCGGGGCTCTATCATCCGTTAGTCTCGATGTGAGGAAAATCGAGGCAGCGCATAAGAAGCAACAGGCTGCCATGCTGGCCCAGATGGCGACGCTCATCACCCCAGAGGGCGGGCAGATGAGTGGCGGCATGAGGGGTAAGGTCTTCTCACCCGGCCAGGCCCCTCCAAAGCAGCCAAAGAACAGGGGCGAACCCCTGCCCGGGTCTGGCCTGATGGATATCAATCCACTCGTTGGGAATTCCGTTGGCAAGGCAGTCCCTCAGCTATCCCAGTTCCAGGGAGTCCTGGGCAACACCGGCATAGCGGCTCTATCACTCAGCAGGTCGGTGAAGGCCGTCGATCTGGGCAGCCTGAAGAACATATCATCGGGCGCAGTGGATTCATTCAGGACAATGAACTCCACCATGAAGGGTCTGGGCTTTGGGGCCGTCACTTCAGGCGCTACTGCGTTTAAGTATGCCATAGGGCGGTTTGTATCAGGAGAGGGGAGCAACTTCCAGGGCTGGCTGAAGAACGCTACATCAGGACTGGCGGAGCACAAGCTCGCTCTTCTGGGGGCGGCTGGGGCTCTGGCAGCGGTGGCGACACAGGCTGCGATGACCAGCAAGACCTCTGCCAACCGAATCAACTCCACGCTGAACACGCACATGATGGGCATCAAGCTCACCGACAAAGAGGGGGCAAAATCGTGGATTGAGGGGGCGCAAAAGGATGATTGGTCAGCCGGTCGTGATTCCCGGTTAGGTGTCTTCCAGACAGTCCTGAGTAAGAACAAGGGGATCGGGCAGAAGCAGGCGCAGAAGAGAACAGAGGATATCGAAAAATTTTTCTTCGCCAATCAGGAGATGATGGCGGATAATCAGATCGGATCGGCGAAGGAGCTGGCATCTGCAATATCCGCACCAGAACTCAGTGGCGATGACGCAAGAAAGTTTGATGATATATTTGGGTTGGGCTTCAGCAAACTGCTCCCGCAAGCGCGGTTAGCTCGATTATCCACGGATGCGCCTAATGACGAGGAGCTCAAAGAGGCCGAGGAGGATAGGCCCGATGTTATCATGCAAAAGAGGCTATCGTCTGCGACTGCCTCCATGGGCGACGCCGTTCTTCCAGCGCTCAATGCCGTTTTAGGCGGGTTCCTCAAGATCTCCGATGCCATTGGCAAGATACCAGGCCTTGGCCCTATGCTGGGCTGGGGTGCAGTCCTGGGCGGTGCTGCAGCAGGCGGCCTCGCTCTGGTAGCCGTCGTGGGAAGCATGATACCAGGTATTCAGGCCATGATCGGCTTGACGCAATCCGACACTGCAGTCAAAGTGAAAAATACCGCAGTCACATGGGCACGCACCGCAGCAACCTGGGCATCAAGCGCTGCAATGGGCGCATATACGGCAGTGCAGACTATAGCTACGGGTGGAGCCTATGCGCTGGCGGCAGGCATGTGGGCCGCACTAGCACCAGTGCTGCCATTTGTAGCGGCTGGCGCTCTGTTGGCCGTGGTGCTCGGTGCCGTGGCAAACAAGGCTGGCCTCTTGGGACCTCTTTTGAAGGGCTTCAAATCGATTGATCTGGGTAAGGTTTGGGGAGATCTGTCTAAAGGCGACTTCAGTAAAGCCTGGAAAGGTCTCACCAAAGGGTTCAAGCTGCCGAGCCTCGCCGAGATGTGGGGCAATGTCACAAGTGGCATAGATCTCAAAAAGCTGCTATCAGGCGGCGCTCTGAGGTTGGCTTTGGACGTGGGCACGTCTATGGCCATGCCCATGCTAAAGCCTGCGCTGATGTTGGTGGACTTCATCAGGAAGCTATGGGCCAACAGCGAGACCCTGAATAAGCTTTTCAGGACTGCCTCATGGATCTGGCAGAGGATGTCAGAGTTCTTGAACTGGCTTTGGGCCGGCATCAAGTCTCTGCAGAGCTGGTTAGCTACGGCCATTCCAGGGAGTGAGAAGGAGGAGGCCCGAAAACAGCGAGATAAACAGGCCGAACGTGAGGGTCTGCGCTGGAACGGTACTGAGTGGATCACGAAAGAGGGTTTCCGCGGTACGCCGAGCAGTAAGCTCTCTGATATGCAAACGGAATACAATAATTTACCAGACTTCGCTGGTGGAGTTGCAAAGGCGGTTGCGGATGGTATGAAAGGGGTAGCTATGACCATACCAGGCATGTCCGAGTTAGTCGATGCCCTCGAGAAGCTGACAACCACGCTCGATGCGCCCAAGAATGCTGTCTCGGGGGTTGTTAGCCCCATAACAGGCAAGCTAAACAACCTTGGGGGATCGGATCAGTACACGGACTCTTCCGGGGCGGAGTGGCACTACAAGAACGGTAATCTCTGGACACAGAACCCGGCCGACAGTACCACAACCGATGTCGATCCCTCGACCGCACCGGATGAAGTTAAAAAGAGATTTAAGTTCGCCGGTGGCGCAACCTTCCAGACCGGCGGCCTGTTCCAGGGTGAGGTGGATCCATCAGAAGAGATAATTCCTCAGGCAATAACCCGAAGGGGTGCCGGCCCCATGTCTCAGATGCTCGAAAGGTTCCAGAAAGCGGCATCTGGGGGGCAGTCGTTCAGCTCCGGTGGTCAGCAGGTCAGCATATCTGCACCTATCAACATATACATTGATAAGATTGAGAAGGAGGCTGACTCTGATAAGGTCCTGGAACAGCTCACCGAAAAACTACCATTCACCCTGCGAAACGCTCTTGACAATCTGGGAAATAGAAATATAGGGTACCAGAGGGGCTGAGCACCTCAGGAAGTGATATGTAAAGTCTCTAATACCAGTGAGATGTCTTTATCGTAGTCCATGTCCGAATACACAACCACAAAAGTCCCGAGGTCTGGTGAATAGGTATAGATGTGTCGCGGCTTTTTCCAGGGAGCATAAGGCTCTGATGGCGGATACGCCACTACTTCTGTTGCGTTATATCCATCGATAACTGTATTGCTCGGACTGGATATGTCCCAGTCGCGTGCTTCGGCGGTTTCCATTTCGCTATATCCAAACGGATCAGGATCTACGGGTGCATCTGATAACGGAGAGACGTAACGATAGATATGTAAGTGCATCGATCCACCGGTACCAGGGACAACCATGAGCGTTCCAATATCATAGGTACAGGTGTGATAGCTCTTTCCGCTTCCTGCTGATCTATTCAGGACCGAGTCTTGATAATACCCATCGTAGCTGGCATTTTCGGCCCTGATGGAAAAGCTGACATTGTACGGGCCCATGGGGGTGGTGACATATACAGCATTATACGGTCCTGGCACAGCACTAAATCCAGGGCTTGTGTTGTTGATATGGATCGTATCGCTCATGGCAGGCCCCAATATCAGCAGCAGACTTAGCACAATTAGAGCATTCCGTAACATAGTTAAGAATTGTTCACCCCTCGCTTAAACCTCTTTCGAATTGCTGACTGTCGGAGCCAAGAAAAGATAATATCTAAAGAAACCAACCCACTACATAAGATGAAGCTCGGGATCACAATCACAGGCCCCAAGGTCCATGACGTGGGCTACAGAGTTCTCCTTGGAAAGCTCGCCATGTCGCTGGGTTTACCTGGTTTTATGGCATATAACTGGGATGAAGAAGGCCAGCAACAGGTAATAGCTTTAGCCGAAGGCGATGAGGCCCGGATAGCCATACTCAAGAAGCGGATTGAAGAGAGAAAGCCAAATCTGGCTGTTGTATCGGCAATAAACTTCGATGATGGGTATGATGGCGAGGTTGGACGCGCCAGCGAATATGCCATGCTCCTATCTTTCGAGCAATTTGATAAGGCCATCCCGATTCTCCAGGCAATCAAAGACAACACCGATATAATCCCGCAGATGGCTAAAACCACGGAGAGGGCTGCTAACACAACAGATAAGATCCTAGAAGAGGCCAGGGGGATCAGGGACGAGGTTCAGCCGGGGTTGGGGATGCAGCTCAGGCAGATGCAGGCAGATATCAGGGCCTTAAAAGAACGAATGGGGATGCCCTGAGCCTGCACTATATCAGATTATTTTCTTTCAGCCCCTTTAAGATCTCCTCTAACTTGGCTCCAAAGGTCACATCTCTCTCGTTTAGCCTGGCTACCAGCTTAGAATAATCTTTCGGGCCTATCACGCCATTCTTTGCGACGGCAGCGCGAACGGTGTAGGTCAGCTGTCGCTCAAACGTCCTGCCGTCTGTATAGGGGAAATTGTCCATGGCATCGATCAGGCTCAGCAGGTCTGATATCTCACGCTTTGCTTCAACCAGGCTCTTTGCCCATTGTGCGGCCTTCATAAGCGTATAAGTCACAAGAGCCGAGGACATCAGGAGTACGATAAACACCGATAGAATCACGGCCCAATACATCTCTACCCAGCCTACGCCAAGGCCCAGCAGTTCTGCAACTTTTGAAATCCAGGTCAACAAGGTTACCCACCTGTCCTTAGTTTCGACGAATGTGTTCAAGAACAGTGCCATGAGGAGTATCGCCGAGGCGACCGAGACCGCGATCGCCGCCAGCAGCATGCGGTACCATTTGCTTCGAGCCCATTTCAACAGCTTCATCAAAGCATCGATGTAGTCCATGGACGGGCGTATTGACGGCAGTCATATTAACGCTTAATGTGCTGCTGAGGGAAATAACTTTGGGTGAGATAGAAACGCCTTACAGATAACGTTTTTCTTGTTATATTTCTAGGAGTTGATTTTCATAGGCATAGGTGATCTTCTCGGAGGCGCAGCAGGCGCTATGATCGGCGTCAACATCGGCTTAAAAGGCGCCTGGAAGCACGTAAAAATTGGCTCGGTCGAGCTCGGCATCAAGAGAACAGACGACCCGGATCTGTCGCAACCCAATCCCGAGATAGAATGGTCCTGGGAAGCTGAGGTAGTCGTTCATAAAACGATAGGCCAGAAGCCCATAAGCGTATGCACTATTCCCGATGGCCTCTGGTACCTGGCGCTGAAGTTCACCACGCTCAAAGGCACGGACGGCGGAATAAATGAGCAGCTAAAGGCCATCAGGGACATGGACGCGGGGCCGCGCGGAGTCGAGGATATACTATTCAATGAGGGTAAATGCATGTTCCTCGTGAAGAAACTCATCAGGCAACCCAAAGGCTCCAAGGACTATTATCACACGGTCGAGCTCAATTTCGTCGAGTCCAATCCAGGGAGCTAATCCATGGTTTTAGTACCACATCTCATTATAGACGGCATGGATGCTTCTCGCTACCTTCTGACGGCTCACTGCGAGATGACGGCCAACGGCAGCAAGGACCCTGGCAAGTATGATCTGACTCTTGCCGACCCTGGCGGCATATTCTATGGTGCCTTTGGACCCAAATCGATAGAGGCGACTGAACAGGAACAGCTTGGAAACTGGGATCTGGCGCCAAAGAAGAAAGTGTTCCTGCAGATGATAGAGACCCGCGCAGGTTGCGAAGCGGGTGCGGACAATACAACCACAATCTTCAGCGGCGAGATTCAGAAGGCTGAGGCTGATGAGGTGTACTGCCGGATCGAGGGCTCGTGTACTGAGGGCGGCATGACTTCTAGGATAAAACCCCGTACATGGCCGACTGGAACGCCGATCACTACGATAGTAAACGATCTCCTAGACATGTTCGGGGGCATACCCCAGAACAAGCGGCACATTCTGCCATATAAAAACGATACCGATGATATCACACCCGAGCTCAGGGAACATCTAGACTTCGACACTGCCCTCTACGAGGTCTCTTGCTGGGCGCAGTCCATCTACTTCTTCGATGAGAACGATGATTTTTGGTTCTGCCCTGCAACGGATCTGAGGGGCTTCTCCGACCTCACAGGGCGCATACTCAGGGGCACCTCTGCAGCCAATATGGTTGGAAACTGCAACTTCGTCGAGGTTTATGGAGGGGCTCCAGAGGACCTCTCGGAGATCAAGACTCACAAGCTCATATACGCATTCGCCAAGGCCCCGGACTGGGAGATACAGACTTATGGGCTGCTCAAGGCTCCGCCTGTTACCTTGCCAAATGTCAGCCAGGAGAGGGCGCAACAGGTAGCAAACAACCTTTTGGAGTGGTATCGGCAGTACAAGGACGTGCCCACTATCAAAGTGGTAAACAGAGCCCCGGGACTTTTATCAAAAGTATCTTTCCAGCCCTGGAACGGGCACGCTCCGCCGCTCAACTGTGACGGCCTGGAAGGCGCCACCATGGCCCCAGTCATGGGCCTGGTCACTCGCCGGGTAGTCGACATATCAGCTGAGTCTGGCTTTGTCAGCTCTCTCGACGTGGCAACGCGGTTCTTGGACGCAGGCGTGCCGGTCGGCGAGGACGATATCAAAAACTTCTACTCACAGAACCAGAATGCGTTAGAAGCAGATCCTGGCGTATCGAGTGCGCATCCGGGGGTCACATATGCCTAGTGTCCTGTTATCAGGCGCAATCTACAAGCTTGCAATGCAGTCTGCCGAGGCAAAGAACCCGGCCATCAATTACGCGACTCTTCAGAAGGACCGCTCCTGGACGCTGATTTACAACCCCAAAACCAAGGATGGGATGTTCGTTAAGAAGCTCAACGTCTGCACGTACCTGGGGACAGATTATTGTGAAGCCTATCCTCAGATCGGGACAAACACGGCTCTAGTAGGCAATATACAGGCATTGAACGCACAGGGCTGGCCTGCGATAGAAGGGATCTGATGGCTCAAAATGCGTTCTCCAGGAACATTGATAGCAGTAGGCGTGAAGATTCTCGAAAGGGCCAGATGGATCGCTGCGAAGTAATAGATGTTCATCCTCACGTTGCGCCCTATAACAACGGCCAGGGAGACAAGGACTTCAATGTCGTGGACGTTCAGCTTATCGACAGACCCCGAGACAGTGACGGGGCACTGTGCATAAAGCGTACTCGCCTGAACTGTGCTCAGCAGTACCATGGGCTCTTTCAGGGCAACCCCTGGACACCACGGATCGGCGACCAGATCTTGGTTTATTGGCTCAATGAAAGAGAGGGCATTGTCATATGCTCTATCACCTCAGCCGAGCAGGAGCCCGTCTGCCGCTCCCAGGCCTGCGCAGAGCATCAGGAGATAGTCTGCAAGAGAGCTGCCTGGAGACCGCCAGAACGAAACGCGGACGGCAACTACGTTGTCTTCCCGCCGCCACAGCATCCCGATTGTTTCAAGTGGTGGCCGGTGACCAGGGACCAGATCTTCATCTTCGACTGCCCGAATGGTCACGAGAAGCCCTCGTGCTGTAAGGATACTCCTTGCACTTGTCTGGACGACCTCATAAGAGGCACGTACCTTAAGTTATTCTCGGACATCAGCCCCACCAAACTGGATCGAGCCTGGCGAGTCAAGTTCCATCATCACTGCGGCTCTGTGTGGTATTACGACGAAGACGGGACGATCTACACCGAGAACAGGGTGGCTGAAGACCCGCGCGGCCACGTAAAGCATGATCCCACAGGCACCATCGACATACATTCGGAGTCAGGAGACGATGAAGGCGCCCGCCTGATGGTAGTCGCAGATGAGGATACCTGGGCTGATGAACATGGGTCAATAGCATCCGAAATGATCCATCTTCCAACAATGGGTCTCGTGAGGGTCTACAAGGACGGTTCCGTGCGGATTGTGTCCAAGGGCGGCACCGGAGAGATGCGTCTAAATTCTGACGGTACCTGTTGGTTGTGGGACAGGGCCCACGATAATTATGTGGAGTTCAAGGCCGATGGCACATGTGATATCAAGGCGGTTAATGTGAACATCTCGTCGGTTAATGTGAACATCTCATGCGCAAACCTGGAAGCTACGGCATCTGCCGGGGTGAACTTCATAACACCCGTCATCAAGCGCAACGGTGAAATCATACACAGCGGGGGTGATTAAATGCCCTGGGGAGATGTATGGCTTAACGCCCATCTCGACAATGACGGTATTTGTCGATGCCATGGTCGGTTATCGCCCGGTCACAGCCCAAACGGTGATATAGAAAGGGTAACGCCCATCAAGCAAAAGGATGGTACCACAGACTATTCAAAATGCATTGAACAGAGGGTAGTAGTATGGCTGGCTTGCCGTAAGGGCGAGAGGCCCATTCACCCAAAGTTTGGTTGCTGCATCAGGGATTTCTATGATGAGCCATTGACAGGTTCGCGCCTGATCGACCTGAAAGGAGCCCTTGAGAGAGAGCTGAGTAAGGATGTATTCCCAGAAAAAGAGTTCAAGGTGAGCGGAGTCAGGGTCAACAGCCCGGCCCGAAATGTTGTGAAGTGCGAGGCCACGGTGGGGAACTATGATGTGGAGTTCACAACGGACCCTGCGATTCTGGCGGCGTTGCAGAGTCAGCTATCACGAGCTCTAATCGACCTGGGGATGAAAAAACCATATTGAGGTCATCATGTCGTCAATAACAGACTTTACAGCTTTCCTTAATGCCAGCCCCGAGCAGCTTTACGCAGACTGGTTATCTTACATAACTACAAGAGATCCCCTCTTGCAGGACACATCACTTGCAACTTTCAATTCCATCCTGGCGGAGGCGGTAGCGTCACAGTTTTGGATATTCAAAGAATTATTAATCCAAAAAGTCCAGGATTCCAATATCCTCACGGCTACAGGCGACGCCCTATCAGCCATTGTGAGGGCATACTCCATCACCCGACAGCCGGGCATCAGGGCAACAGGCGTCATAAAGTTTGTCCGCAACTCACCGGCCCCCTCGGCCATCACCATCGATGCCGGCATACTTTGCGGTATGCGCCCAGAGTCAGGCGGCACAATGCTGCAGTTCAGGACGACCCAGCAGGCTATCATAGCCCAGGGTGCGTACTCGGCATACGCGCCCGCACAGGCCGCAGATGCAGGCATAGCTTACAATGTGGGTGCAAACACCATAACTGCAATGCTGCAGCCGGTGGTGGGCGTCTCATCTGTCATCAATGATGCCCCGTTCTCAGGCGGCACGGGTGGGGAATCAGACGAAGACCTCAGGGCCAGGGCATTGTACACCTTCTGGGTACCCGGTAAGGCCACCATACCCCTGATGACTGAGCATATAGCAGGCCTGGAAGACGCCAGGGAAGTCAAGATAACCACGCTTGGCCAGGGCGATGTCCTGATAGTCTATGACGGCGAGTCGGATGAAGGCCTGCGGGACATGATATACGAAAATCTGGCCAGTGGCTGCACATGCCCCGGCGTCCTGGCCGCGTCTTTGCTGCAGTCTGGCAACCTGTTCGACCTTGGAGACTGCGCAGGCGCTGACGTGTGGGCCAGGACAAGAGACTACATAGCAGATGAGACAATAGTTCCCTTTGTCTACGTGAACATTACAGGAGCCCCGCAAAATGGCACATTCACGTTTCCGGCAGGCTCTGGCGCAGGTACGCCTGTTAAGGCTGAGCTGGCAAACACTGCTTCACAGGCCACGAGCATCACAAGCGCGACCTACACAGGCGCAGCTAACATAGATCTCTACCTTGGAAAAGGGGAATATCCCTATCTTTGGGTGCCTCCCACCATAAGACCTGCTGCGGTGGATGCTACATTCGTTCTCACAGCCACACCGGAGGTAGATCTTCTGGGTCCTGGTGGCAAGATAGCAACATCAATAGCAGCGAAATTGAACTCCTACAAGATCGGGGATGTCCTGGAGTGGGAAGATGTCTATCTATACTGCAGGGTGGACTATGCGACAGGAAGGCTTTTCTCAGGAATTGATCGGGTACCCACGTTCTCAATCACCTGCAGGGGTCAGACCTTGACAGGGACTGGCGATAGAGTGGTCATAGATGAGGACGGCCGGGTAGCGAGTGGAATTATTAGCGCGGTGGCGGCAACATGATTGATCTCGATGATTTCGCAGGAACGATAATAAATACAAGCCGATGGGTTGAGCGCTGGGCAATAGGGGAAGCTCTCATACAGAACGACGGCCTTGCAATGGGCTGGAGCAATGGAGGAGTGCCAGGAAGCAACTCTGCTGGAGTCAGGACCGCAAAGGTCTATGGCCCCAATACAACCGTGTCGATAAAGATTGACCCCAGCAGCACTTTCAGAGGCCAGATATATCTATCACTGTACAGGGATGCTCAGAATCAGGTTCTCTTCGGGTGCTATCACACAGACGCATATGGAGATGAGAAAGCCTGGCTGGGGATACTGTCTGATGGGGTCACCACAGACGCGTTTCTGTCCACCTCACCCAACGATGGCCTGCCACATAAATACAGCGCAAAGGTCTATACAGCCTCGATAGAGCTGTACCTGGATGATGTCCTCCTGGGTTCCAGGGCCATCAACTGCTTATGCGGTGTGGATGGTTCCGCCAAGTACAGCATAGGCCTGGTGGCACAGCTCGACACCGAATCGAGTAACGGGCTCTTCACTGAATATTCATCGGCTTCTGGGGCAGATGGGGGCGGAACCACCGGGCAGCACCTATTTGCTATCAGAGGAGAGACGGCCGAGGGCGCAAAGGACGTTGTAGATACGCCAGTATACTCAAGTGATATTCAGACGGCGATTAACGTCTATCTGGTAGAGCATCCGACCAATGTTGTGACTTTTGCAAAAAGGATGTATTGGGATGTGTTGGTTTAGGGCAGGTGCGCGGCTGCCCTCTCCCCCCTCACACACATTCAAACATCGATGGTCACAGAGCATTTATCAGACCTAGCTTTCATGTCTTCCAGGAACTCCCAAGTCATGAGCGGGAACCTGACCCCAAGTGCCTCCAGTCCCATGCCAAATCGAGTTGGTGTGAAGGTGAAGCCATTGGGCTGCATTGACGGGCTCTCCTGTGCTATCCTGGTAATGAACTCCTCGGCACAGTTCTCTGTTGGAGCCCAATAAGCTTGGATGTGCGGGTCAAGCTCATCAGCGCTGTTCTTCGCTTCCTGGAGGGAGCTCCAGGCAATGGGATAATGCGACTGCATAACAAAGCCTTCTCCTGGCAGGATATTTACACTGAGGCCGCGCGATGAGGCCTCGAAGTGGAGCTTTAACATGAAGATAACATGTTATCAAAGTATATAGGATCAGATGCCAAGCTGCGGAATATGTGCCATATAGCTTTCCCTCAACTCCTTTCTATCGATGTGGTTATATATATCTACAGCCTCGTTCCTGACATCGCCTCTAAGCTCCTTCACGAAGTCCCTGGACATGCCCGACCTAATTAAGTACGTCGTAAACCAATGTCGGCAACAGTGGGGTGTGAAGCGCTCCTCCTGCCGTTTAGACTCTGGTATATGGAGCCCAACCCTGGTGGCGTGCAGGATCACCAGCTTATGCACCTCGCTGGGGCTGATCCTGGACGATACCCGGCTCGGAAATAGGGCCCTATCGGTCTTTTCTCTGTTCTCCCTGGCCCTGATCCAGGCTGCCAGGATATTAGCAGTTTCATAATCGAAATATAGTAGCCGATTGCTTCTTTTCGCTGTTGGCTTCAGCATTACTTCCATTCTCTCCAGGGATACATCATCGACGTCCAGGGCTGCAAGCTCTGCCCGCCTCATCCCGGTCTTAGCCAGCAGGGTCACTATGGCTTTATCCCGGCTGTCCAGAATAGAGCTGATGAGCATGGCCATTTGTTCTACAGATATGAGCTGCCTGGGGTCCGGCACCTCCTCCTTATATCCCTTCAGGTAACGCCGACGAAAGGGTATTATGGGGTTGGTTTCGACCTGGCCCTCTTCTACCAGGTACTCGTAGAAGGTGGACAGGCAGGCAAAGCAATGGTCCAGGGACCTCTGCTTTACATCTCTTTCTCTGAACGCCTCCAGGAAGGCTTTGAGGTCTGGCCGGGTCACATCCTGGGGCCGTACTCTCCGGGCCTCCAGGAATGCACAATACCGCCTGACATATCTATAGTAGGTGCTGGCTGTCTTCATGCGCCTGAGCTGGCAGTCTGCGAGAAAGTCCTCTGCTATACCCATCTCCAGCCTCCGGTGGATTCCTTGACTAGCCCGAACTGCTGCAGGGTCTCAAGCTGGTTATTGACCAGGCGCATTGCTTCAGTGTCTTTGGGACTGATGCCCAGCTCTTTCAGGATGCTATAGCCATCTATGACCCTGCCACGCTTCAGGATCTCTATCAGCTTATCGTCGATATGCTGCGATTCACGGCCGTATCTGGTCTTGAAGAGGTCTGCCTGCAGCCTCTCCAGCAAGAGGTCCTTTGTACGAAGCTGAGATCTAAGCTGGCCGAGCTCTTCTTTAAGCTCCGAGTTCTCCCTTATGAGATCTGGCCGGGGGGATTCCTGAGATCCTTTGCCACGGGCCACCATCTCAATGATGTAGTTGCTCAGGGACGAGCCGGATTTTTCAGCATCCTCTCTCAGGGCATCCAAGGCTTTTTTAGAAGGTAGGTACAGGGAGATAGTTTTCTCCATCTGCTCAGGGCGGGGCATGGTCATCCTCTTAGCGGCCCTAGTATATAAATGTGAACGGGTTCTTTTGCGCGATCACCTTGATGATTACCACATCGTCCCTGGAGATCAGGCCCTGGACAGGGCCGCTTGCGTTGTAGAATCGAGTTCCATGGTCCTGCATCAGGTCGATCAAATCTTTCAGGCCATCATCATCTCCTGAGGTGTCGTTCACTGCGAAGATCTCCGATGCAAGAGATGCTTTGGCCAGGCTTGCTGAGACGGTCAGGGCTGTAGCATCGCCTGAATTGGGATTGCTCTCTGCGGCAGTGAACAGGATCGATGCCACTAGGAAGAAAGCAATCACAGATAGGGAGATTGCAGCGGCTCTCCTGGGAGTGGCAAAGGGCTGGCGCATGGCGGACGCGAATGGAAGTGCATATGCAGTCAGCCAGAGGTAGCCTGATGCAGCTGAGGCTTGCTGGCAGGGATAGGCAGCCCTTGTAGGCTTGGTGCCGGTTCGGAAAATGAACCAGGCGAATTGGACGTTCTTATTTTAGAATACTTTCGGACCGCCCGTATTAGCTATATCTGCATAGAGAACGGTCAATCTAGACATGCTTCCCCGAGTAATTCTGCATAATGCTGTAAGCGTCGATGGGCGCTATGATTGGCTGAAACCCGACCTTGCCCAGTTCTATGAGCTGGCTTCTCGCTGGAAGGAGGACGCCACCCTGGGCGGAAGCGATACAATGATCGCTGCGCTGGGCGATGTGCCTTTTGATGATCCAGAGGCATCTTGCCCGGGGATTGATCCTGAGGATAAACGTGCCATTCTGGTAGTTCCCGATAGCAGGGGCCGCATAAGATGCTGGAACCAGGTCCGAAAATGGCCGTACTGGCGAGATGTTGTGGTTCTTTGCTCAAAGGCCACCCCAAAAGATTACCTGGAGTACCTCCGAAAGATTCGAGTGGAATACATCATTGCAGGTCAGGATCAGGTGGACCTTAGAGCCGCCTTAGAAGAGCTAAGTGCTCGCTTTGGGATAAAGGTGATCAGAGCAGATGCAGGGGGAACCCTCAATGGCATCCTCTTACGGGCCAAGCTGGTGGATGAGGTCAGCGTAGTAATCGAGCCCTGCCTGATTGGAGGTACAACGGCTAGCACTTTGTTCCATGCACCTGACCTGGATGCAGATGATGGTGTAATCCATCTCAAACTGATGCATACTGAGGCGCTCAGGGGCGGTGCAGTCTGGCTGCGCTATGAGGTCATCAAGTAAGCGCATTTGCCTCATGTGACCTTCTCCCATGACTGAAGTCATAGGCATCTCCCTTGCAGATTCATCGGATTCTTCATCCGGTTCATCTCTGCTATCAGCCAGTCATCTCGGCATCAGAGGTTGCGCGGCAACCTCCATAGGTACAAGGTTCTTGGAAACACGGTTTCCAGATCAGCATGAGAATAAATAACTTGCAGGATCATAGGTAAGGGCTGTATCCCACCGATGAATCGGCGGGGATTAGCCCTGCTTTCGTCCTAAAAACAGGGGCGCAGGCCAGGGATACCTGGCTCATGCTACTGCTTTGGTCTTGGCGATATATTTTATTAGGTCCGACCCGATCCTCGTCTCCTTCTGGATCTCCTTTATGGTATCATCAGGTATACTGCCAGAAGCTGCCTTGGACCTGATCTTCAGGAGAGTCTCCTCGTTCACTGTGAAATACTCGTCCAGGTCCTTTCTGTGTCCCCAGACGTCTCCCTCCAAGAGCTCAATTCCCTGCATCTCCATGAAGACCAGTATGGCGCTGGACATGGTCTTTCTATAAGATGAGGGCATCTGTATCACCCTAAGCCTGGGGCATTTCTGCATCAGGTTGAGGAAGTCGACATTGGATGCCCTGAAGGCCAGGTGGATGTTTCTCTCATTGGGGCTGAGGTTGGATATCTCGCTCTTCGAGCTCACTACTCTAAGTCTCATATGCCGTACTCTCCAAGATATACAAATAGGTATTCTTATTTATAGCCACTTGTGGTCACGGATACTCTTAAAATCTGTTATAAATGATTTTTGGTTGAGCGCCGTGGGTCTGCTAATGCAATAGGGGCTTACATTATAAGCATATCTGTGGGCAAAAACCATATGCGCAGGCCTATCCTAGATGTGAGGTCCTTTATTTTTTAGGTAAATAACCATGTTATATTATTATATCCTGGTCAAAAATTTTTCATCTATGCGCGCCAGGATTAGAAGTCCTCAATACCTCGGCCTCGAGTAAGTTCATCCATGGATGAGGATTTCAAAAGGGTCACTAGTTTCATTGGCATATCAGCCTGAGTCTGATCTTGGAGCAACTGCGGTCTTACTGGCGGGGATCATGTTTGGCTGGGCTGGTCTCTTGGCCTTTACAACTCCACTCGGATTCATGGCCATGGCCATGCTCTGGCATGAGAGGTTAATGGAAAAGACCCGACATGGCCAAACGCCCGGATGATAGATGCGCGAAGGCTGATAGATGAAAACTATCCAAAAGCTTAATTGATAATCCAATAAAAAAGGTGAGCAAATCTCGATCTAGGCATTTCTTTAAGAATGGATCGGCAGATAGAGCACTGATATCAGAGAATGAGATAAAGGAATGAAGCCTCCCTTAACGCCGTGACGCTTGGTGATCTCCTCTATTATGTCGAAGGTGATGACTATGTCCTCACAGTTATCACCATCATCTGAGCCGATCTCCAGATCGTCCACGACCTGCGCGACCAAATAGGCCATCTCCCTCCCATTGAAGACTATGATGACCGAAGGCTCTTCTACCACATCTATGCCAAAGAATTTGTAGCTTTCATCTATGTATGCAACATTTATGCCGTCTTCTATCTCATCGCCCAAGGTTGCGGCCAAGTTCAGGCCATCCAGATCCTCATCTGGCGCATCCCACTCAACCTTAGCCATTTTTCCCAAGGAAAGCTCTCCCTTTTCGACCAGATCTCTGGATGCCTCCAGGGCTTTGCATAACAGTTCGACTATGCGAACTCCCGGCAGATCTTCTCTGGGCAAGCCAAATTCCTCGCTGAACCTTTCAGCAAGTGCAATATCTCGCTCTTTGGACTTATTGCTTTTGTCATGGGACCTGTGGCGTGATATGCGCAGTCAGGTCTGATGGAAGGGCATATCGCGGCCACCACTACCATCCTGCCAAAGGGCTAACTTAGTGCTGATTTGCATCATTCATGATTTTAATCCGTAAGAAATTTTACAGTAATGCGTTCTAGTACCACTATTATTATGATTATTCCTAACCCGATTATTCCTATAAGATAATGCAACGCCGCCTATTTAATTAATCTTAAATAGTTTAAAATGCCACTAATTTATTAGGGCCTCCGAGACACTCTCACCCCCCTTCAATCTCGAAGGCTCACTCCCTTTACAACATTCTATAATCCAGTCATAATTAAGCATATCATATTGTTGCAGTCTTATATTCATCGAAAGCCTAAATGCAGTGGGCAAGGCCTATCTGTCATCCTTCATATGGACGAACTTTTGATGTATCCTTTGCATACCAAAGATTAATGACCTGAAGGAGCATAAAATATTAGATGAGGTGAGGCGGTTTGGCAAATGTTAAAAGCTCTTCACTCCTGGATAAGCTCAAAGGCAGACAGATAGATATTAGGACCACAGCAGGAGCGCACATAACCGGGACCCTGGAGGACGTAGATAATGATTTCCTGCTCATGCTGACCAATGACCAGCAGATTTTGATGCCCAGGGGCGGGGTGGCATTGATTACTCTGGTATCAAAAGAGCAGGCTGAGACTAATGTTTTGGAGGCCGCCTGACGGCCTCCAGTTCTTCCGCCAATTTCAGTGAGATATATCTTATCTTGAAGCAGATCTTACTTTGATGCACATCTTATCTTGAAGGTCGGTCCGGCTTCCAGGAATGGGATATGGGTCTCTGTCAGCCTTTGATGGATTCTTAATATTAATGGCATTGACTATTTTATAGCAAGACGCACTCCTTATCAGATAACACATTTTGCTAAGCTCACTGGCATATATAGGCAGACTCATATATATAGGCAGACTCATCGGCAGGAATGGTTTAAGTCGGGAAGGGTGGATGAAGATGGGATGGGAGATTGCGCTCGATAGGGCCTGGGTTGAGATTAAGAATCTATCATCATCTTCAAGATGTGTAGTCCCGCTTCTCAAAGAGGCCTATGAAATAAATATAGATCGCCGGACAGTACTGCCCAGGTCATCTGGCATCCCTGCAGATGAGGGCGTTGCAGTGCTCATCCTCCATTACCTCATAGGCATCCAAAGGCTTCAGGGCTACAGTCCGAGCGGAGAGTGGATCTCTTTTAGGGAGCTCAAAGGAGGAATCTCTTTTCTGCCTGCTTTCCAGGAGACGGTCATCAAGCCCCTGGTCGAATGCCTCAGAAATGACCCTGATGCCCTGATCAGCCGCCTGACAGAAGGCCTCGGGGGCCGGATGGTGGAAGGCGGAGATGCCACAGTGGAGCTGACCACATTCCCGGACATCTATGTCAGGGTTATGACGTGGCTGGGCGACGAGGATCTGCCTCCGCAGGCGGCTATGCTCTTTGATAAGAACCTGGCCAGGGTTTATACCACTGAGGACATTGCCGTATTCCTGCAGTTCATAACCAGGAGCGTCACAGGACAATAAGTGCATAACAGTGCCATTTACCATCAATCAGGAGGGATCAATTAACATGGTTAAGAGAATAACTCATTTAGTCTTCGTGATGACAGTGACTGCAATGCTATGCGGTGCTGCCATGAGCACAGATCAGGATTCAGCCAGAGCCAATACATCAGCGGCTGCAGTGCCGGCTGGTGACCTGGCCTTTGCTCTTCTACAGATCCAGGCAGATATACAGGGGAGCCTGAGCGATATGGACCTGGCAGTAGATGAGGCGTCCCATAGCCTCTCGGCTACTGGCCTAGAGAGCGCAGGTGCCAGGGAGGTCTTGAGCAAGCTGATAGAATCCAATCCACGCCTGACAATGGCAGTGACCGTCAGCAAGGAAGGAAAGATCCTGGTTTCAGGGTCCAAGGAGTATAAAGGCATAGAGGGTGCGGATATTAGCAAGCAAGAGGCTATAGCCAAGTTCCTGGAAGCAGAGGACCCAGACCCGATCTTCGGCAGCCCGTTCCAGACCGTGGAAGGGTTTGAGGCAGTAGCCCTGGTATATCCAGTCTATTCCACAGAAGGAGAGTTTCTGGGCGGGATCAGCGCCACCTTCGAGCCTGAGAAGGTGATTAAGGCCCTGGTCGAGCCATGGATGAATGAGACTGGTCGCAGCTTCTGGATCATGCAGACCGATGGCTTGATCGTCTATGACAGGGATGCCAGCGAGATAGGGACAGACCTCTTTGAGGATCCGCTATACAAGCCGTTCCCAAGCCTGCTGACCCTGGGGGAGAAGATGGTATCTGTTAGGTCCGGGCACGGGAGCTATGACTTCCACGTAACTGAGGGCAATACGGAGGTTGTGACAAAGGATATCTACTGGACTACTGCGGGGCTTCACGGCAGGGAGTGGAGGCTTGCCATCACCAGGATAATTGAGTGAAAGTCCTCTAAGCTATTTTTTATTTTATTGAATACCCGCAGCTTGCTGTGGGAATGGCATGCAAACATAAAACAAGGTAGCAAATGATGTAGGCAGCCATTCATCACCGATTTGAAATGATGTGCCGGTAATCCAGGAAAAACAGCTTATAGCGACTAACCGCATAGCCTAGATTCAGGATTATCAGCGGCAGCGCCTTGCATGCCCCGCTGCTCACAACGGGGTGAATCGGCGCAGTTTGACTGGACCTTGTATACTTAAAAGATTGGATGAATCAATGATCAGCCAGTGCTGATAGCTCATCGATATAGCATCATAACGCCCAATTCATTTTCATAATTAGATCCTGGCATGGAGTTCCTTTTGGAAAACAGAAAGCTTTTGTAGCCACCGCTAAATCCTGTCTTAGAATTTAAACGGAGCAACATTCATGGTCATTAGAAGCACCCTTAAAGCAGTACCAATCTTGAAATTCAAAAAATATATATTAGCTTTCACAGCAAATAGAGCCATTGCAGTTCTGATGCTTACCTTAATGATACTTATTCCGGCGTATGCTGAGATAAGTAATGATATTGACCAAACGGCTATTGATCTTCAACCCAATATCGCCAGCAATAACTCCTCACTCTACCAGATCTATGACACTATGAGATCAAATGAGTATGTAGACCTCACTCACAGCTTTCGCCCGGGAATCCCCCACTGGGAAGGCTTCCCCAATGAGACTGTAGAGACCGTCTTTGATTACAACACATCTGGCTTTTTTGCCCAGAAGTTCACCCATGTTGGCCAGTGGGGCACTCACGTTGACCCTCCTGCCCACTTCCACCAGGGCATGCGCACTGTGGACAGGATCGATGTCAAAGAGATGGTGCTGCCCCTGGTGGTGATAGACATCCATAATAAAGCAGCCCAAAATCCGGACTACCAGGTGTCCATGGATGATGTCAGGGCCTGGGAATCCAGGCATGGTCAGATCCCGGAAGGTGCATTCGTGGCCCTGAGGACTGACTGGTCCAGGCGCTGGCCAAACATGACTGCCATGCTCAATAAGGATGCCAACGAGACCGCTCACTATCCGGGATGGTCCATGGAGGTGCTCAAGTACCTCTATGAGGAGTGCAATATCACTGCCTCGGGCCACGAAACCACCGACACCGACCCCGGCTTCCAGGCATCCAGAGACAATTATACACTGGAATCTTACGTCCTTGGCAGCGATCATTACCAGATAGAGCTTCTATCTGACCTGGACCTGGTGCCCGAATATGGCGCCCTGATTGTGGTGACCTTCCCCAAGCCCGAAGACGGCTCAGGGTTCCCGGCACGGGCATTTGCAATCCTCCCATGAGCATGATAATGATATAGGATTGAATAGATAGCATCCTATCCAATGCGGGTGACCTCAACATGGGCAGAGTAATCTATATGGACGTGGGCGAGCAGGGGCTGGATCAGATCCGTCCTCTATGGGAGGGGCTCAGAGCGCATATCAAGCCCCGATCCACATACTTCAGCAAATGGTTCGAGGCTCGCACCTTCGAGCAGAGGAAGAACGAGCTTCTGAAGAAGTCTGCTGGAGGAAAGCTGCGCGTCGACCTGGCTGTAGATGATGGGCATTGCATCGGCTATTGTGTATCATCTATATCTGATAGGATAGGAGAGGTCGACTCCATCTTTGTGGAAGAAGGCCTCCGTTCCAGAGGCATAGGCAGCGAGATGATGAAACGGGCGCTTGAATGGATGGATGATGAGAAGGCCAAAAGCGTGAAGATAGCTACAAGCGTTGGAAATGAAGAGGTTCTGCATTTCTACCAGCGTTATGGGTTCTTTCCCAGGCATATACTGCTTGAGCAAGTGAGGTGAGCCAAAGGCTCAATAATATTCCTTATCATCGAGGAGAGAGAGGATTTGCCTTCAGCCTGCCCTGCAGCTTGTATAGAGATGGCAGATGTCATAGGTAAGCAGGCAGGAGACCCCTCTCCTTTAGGTGAGGGGAGGAATGCCGTACCTGCTCCAATATACCGATATCATGAAATATCATATATAATATAATACCAGCCTGAAATGGCTGAATGCATCTACACTGTCAATTGCAAAATGGCACCAACTCAGGAACAGGTGTCTGAGATAGAAGACACTCTAAAAGTGTTCGCTGATGCTTGTATTTGGATCAATTCCAATGTAGATGCCAGGATACGTAACCGGGTAATAATTCACCACTTCGCGTATAAGGATGTTCGAGCTAAGTTTGGTCTATCTGCCAACTTAGCCGTCAATGCGATAACCAGAGTTGCCGGAAATAGAAAGACGGCGCACTTGAATGGTTCTGATGTTGTTGAGTTCAAACCAACCAGCGTCAGTTACGATGCCAGGATATTCACGTTCAGAGAGCTGGATGAGATGGTCAGCCTGACCCTTCTGAGATCAAGACAAAGGATCAAACTCGTCCTGAGCGATTATCAGAGAGATCGGCTGAGGGGTTCGAGGCCGACCAGTGCTACTCTTTGCAGGAAAGGCCGGGAATACTATATCAACATCCAGATCAAATCAGAGGCTCCTGAGCCCATCCACACAAATAAGGTTCTAGGTGTTGATCTTGGCATAACGGATATTGCCATGACCTCTGAAGGTCAGAGCTTTGGAGGAGAGGCCATCAAAAATATCAAAAACCATTACGCTTCTGTAAGGCAATCTGTTCAACAAGCAGTCTCAAAAGGCACACGGAGCTGTAGACGACGAGGAAGGCAGCTCTTGAACCGGCTATCAGGGAAAGAGAGCAGATATCAAAAGCAAATCAACCACGAAATCAGCAAAGCAATAATTGCCAGAGCACAGAAGATGCCGGCAATGGTAGCCCTAGAAGATTTGACGGGCATAAGAGTTGGTGTCAACAAGAAAGCTGGAAAAGACCTGCGAAGGAAGATCAATGGTTGGGCTTTCTATCAGCTAAGAGAGTTCTTGACTTACAAGGCTCTTGCTGCAGGCGTTCCTCTCGTGCTTGTAGACCCGGCATATACCAGCCAGACTTGCCATAAGTGCGGCAGGCATGGTATCAGGAAGGGCAAAAAGTTTAGCTGCCCACATTGCGGTTGGTCTGGAGATGCTGATTTCAATGGGGCAAATATGATTGCGTTGATTGGGCTGCATGTAGGCCAGCCTAGAGGTCCGATGTTGCCTATGTTTCAGGCTGCATCAGGGCTACTGAAAGCCCGCTCCATTTAGGGGGCGGGTGGCTTACAGAGAGTTCTCCCAGCCCTGTCCAAAGTCAATCAGTGGCCTGACCTCATAGATCTCAAAGGTCACAGAAGCCTGTATCATCTTTGCGGCTTCCTCGCCAACGAATTTGGCCGCCTGGCTTCTGATCATGTCGAGCATCTCACCTGAGGTCGCATAATCCTTCATCCTCATATAAACCCTGACTCCCTTCCAATCCATGACTGAGCCTCCAGACTCCATCTTCTCTTCACCCGTCCCGATTGTTCTTTGGGACTCCTCCTGCTTTGCCGGCTCCATTATCAGGTACATGGCATAGGGGTTCTCCATAAGATTTGAGAAGGTGCGGTTCCTGGCGGTTGCAATTACAACTGTCTTCTCATCTATCATATGAGGGGAGCCAAAGACTGCAGAATCCGCCCTTCCGTCCTTGCTAGAAGTGCTGAGAACGCCTATTCTGGGGCTTTTGTTGAAGTACTCCATCAAACTGGCTGGCATATTAAACACCTTTCGAAATTAGTATCTCTCTTCTACTTTAAATCGCCTTGCCATTTATCTTTTCAGGAAAACCGAGATGCTCCAGGGCTCTGTTCCTGATGAGGATCATATCTCCAGTTTGAGATTCGCTATCTTCCCCCGCTGATTCGATATAGTTCAGCGAAAAGGTCAGCCTGCCGCATACGCTGATGCCTGCAAGAAATAATGGAAAAGCAATGCTTGCCGGGGCCACAGCGAACATGCGATCGAGCCTGAGTTTTCCGTAGACCTCAGGTATATCCACCCTCCCGATGTTCGAGGCGATGGTTCCAGGAAAGCTGGAGATCGCATCCCTGCAGATCGCAAAGGCTATGCTCTCTTTGTCCTGTGCAAACTCTGAGAGGTTCTTCGTCAGGCTGAATGCCTCTGGGAAGAGCTCTACAAATGGAGCATAATTGGTGAATGCATCGACAAGTGTTGGATCAAACTTCTCCATGTCTATGGCTGATGTATCGAGCATCGATGCATGTTTTTGAATGATCATATGAAGGTCCTTTGCGTTTTCAAAGAGAGATTTTTCCCAGTTATAGGCGAAAGGAGCCTTGAATGCACCTGCAAAGAAGCCCAGGAAGTCGCCCAAATCATCTCCAATGTGCCTGCGCAGGTCGAAGGGAACCTGGATGGTCCTCCTGTTTTCAGGAAATGTGCCCATGACCTCCTGGTATGCGGCGAGAAATGCAGCAGTTATTGATGAACCAATGGTGACCTCATTTTCATGGCACATGGCTACAAGCCTGCGTGTCTCTTCAGGCTCAAGCTGGAGGAGAACTATGTTATGACGGGTTCTCCTGGACCATGCCTCATGGATTTTGAGAAAATCATCCTGGGAAAAGTAATGTGGTCTCTTTCTCCACTGGTCGTTGTAGTGGTCAATGGCAGTCATTTCTTTAGAGGTTGATTGGGAAAAGCCATCCGCCTTCGGGATGTAATCAGTGGTTGCAGGCGGGTAGATTGCCTGCATCTCTCTGGCCGGGTTTGAATAGCAGGCCAGGATGTCGCTGAGCAGCTTTGCCAGGGATACCCCATCGCAGATGCAGTGCTCGGCAAAGGCTATCAGCTCTGAGACCTGCGGGGAATACACAAGCACGAACCTGATCAGCGGGCCCAGCTCTGGTCTGAAAGGGATCTGGTACTCGCGCCTGACCTCATCGAACCACTGGCCCTCCGAGGACCTGGGCACGGCGCGAAATACTGTCACCGGTACATTATCTGTGGAAAACCAGGCCTCATGATTGCCATCGATTACGACCTTGGCGCCCATCAGAGGGTGCATGCTGCGAACAGCATTTATTGACATCAGGAGGGCCTTCTCGTCCACATCCCCCATGATCCTGGCGACTACAGCGATGCTGTTTTCTGCGCTCCATAATAGATACCTCTCAAAGTTGGTGAGCCGCCGCACGCATCCAGGAATATCTCTGCCTCTGGCCTTCCATTCAATCCGGTTCATCTCATCATCCCGTTTGAGCCTGGCTTTCAAGCTTATTGGCCCTGCTGGTAGCTGTGGCTATAGAAGTTCATTGCTTAATATGGCTTGTAAACATAGCGATATTTTCGCCAGGCCTTGTCTATAATCGCCGCCGACGGCATAGGCGAGAGCACAGCGCGCTCGGTCTTTGCATCCCAGAAGGCTCATCCACTCATAGGCAGCCAGCTCGTCTATGACATAATCGAGATTCCAAAGGATGTTCAGGCTGCCATGGCAACATTGCATCTCAGAGCTGAGATGGCGACAAGATTCGGGCCAATAAGCAGCCTGCTGCCAGAAGAATCAAAGGACCGGCTCAGCTGTGTATTAAAGTAGACTCAGTGATTCAGCCAATAGATCTCCTGGCCTTGCCAGCCTGCCCACTTTGTCGCGTTCAGAAAACAGCTCCGGCCAAAGCTTGCCTATGATCAGGAATGTTCCCCGCGGACGCGGGGTCAGGGGGGCCCGTCGGCCTTGAGACACCCAGTAGTTAATGCTTGGCCCAGAAAGTCGCACTGGCATTTCTTTGTTTAGCGCTCTCTACTTAGATTCAGGCAGATTCCAGATGAGAGGAGCCGGCTGCGGCCATGAGTGGCAGACCAGTCGGTTATTGCTGACCAAAAAGAAGATCCCTGCTACATTGGCCAGGCTAAGATTTTTTAATATCCAGTCGATTCTTCTCTCCATCAAAGATGCAGGAAAGATGACTAAGCGAGGGCTAAGTTGTATCAACTACGAATGCACATTGATCTTTCTGGCCAACAAATATGCCCTGGGTTGCCGCTCCAGGCCGCGGCCGGCCCACCCCCCCTGACCCCCAGCTGGGGGGAACCCCACGCAGACAGGCAAGCATTGACATTGCCGTATGTCGAAAAATGAGATGGCTCTGTGGCTGCAACCTTCCAAACCTAAAGAATCAAAGATATCAGCCTAAAAGCATGCGGGCACAGGAGTTTACCCTATTATCTCCTGCACCCTGCCCACCTGCCCGCTCTCAAGCCTTACCTTGATCCCGTGAGGATGGTGAGTGGAGCTGGTGAGTATAGCCTTAACAACGCCCCTGGTCCTCTTCCCCGTCCTCTGGTCATTCTTCAGTACCACATCGACTGTGAGTCCTGGTCTGATATCCTTTCTGTTCTGACCGTTCATGTTTCTGCCCGATGATACTTTTTTATCCCTAAAGCGTCCTGACAACCAGAGCGCCCTGTCGGACCCCAAGCTCTGTTGCCACCGGTTCGCACTTGGCCCTGAGCATATAGATCAGCCTGCCCAACAGGCTATCCTGGTACTCTGATATGGTCTCGAAGTTTCCCATGCCCTTGGACAAAACCAGCCAGCTTTTGTCCATGAGAAGCTTCCTGGCTTCAGGGCTTAAATCCTCCTGGGTTGTGCCTACCACCGATCCTGTGGGGACCACCTCATTCTCTGTCATTCCCCTCAGCTCCTCAGCAGTCACATCATTTAGCACCGGCTCGGACTTTGACCCCATGACAACTCTCTTGCCCATCTCTTTTAGCTTCTCCACCACAAAGAGGTCGAATATTACCTCACCAGCGTTGTCTGTCAGATAGAGTATCTTGTCAAAGCTTCTGAGCCGTTTCTGGACCAGGGGCAGATCGCCATCCAGCTTCTCATGCAGTATATCTTCAAAGACCCTGCCAAACGTCTCGTTATCGAAGTTGTGACCCTTGACCCCAAACTCCATTGAGTTTGCAGCAGCCGCAATCCTCACAAGGGCCTCCATCTTGTTCTCTGCTCCATCATAGAGCTTCCTGGCGACAGGCAGGAGCTGCACTGCCAGGCTGTTGCTTCCGGCCTTTAGAACCAGGTAAGGATCATAGTTTCCGCTTCGCCTCTTTATGATCCTCTCCCTCTCAGTTCCCACAAGCGCAGGAACGCCTCCCTTGTGCACGGCCATGAAGTCTAAAAGCTCCTCCATGGCCGACCTCTTCTCCTCGTCAGTCCCAAAGACCAGGTCGCACTCGAACTTGGCTCTGTCCATGATGCAACTGTAGCAGTTAGAGGCCATCTTCAAGATGGCCACCTTCCAGCGAGCACCCTGATCACATCCGGTATGACCTGCTTTGCGACATCAATATTCGACCCGCCGCTGAGCACGAAGACCAGGCCCTTGTCGCCTACGGCCTCTTTAATCATGATGGCCATCCTGGGGTAGGCATTGAATGTCAGGTTAAATCCTCCATAATCATCCTGGTGCGAGTCGTGGCCAAAGATTACAAAGCAGATCTGGTAATCGAAGTCCTTTGCAAGCTCAAGTGCGCTTTTAAGCTCGTTTAAGAACCTGACATCATCGGCTCCAAAGCCTATGCCTATGTCATAGTTGTTCTTCTCCGGGTCGTGCTTCATGCCCGTGCCGCTGTGGAAGTTGATGTGGAACACGTCTTTGTCCTCACCAAAAAAGTCTCTTGTTCCATCCCCAAAGTGCGGATCGACATCTATTACAAGGAACCTCTCCAGGCCCGGATCTTTCCTGAGGTTGTGGATGGTAATGGCCACATCATTGAAGTAGCAGAACCCCCAGCAGCTTCCCCTGGAGGCGTGGTGGCCCGCCGTGCCTGTATAGGCAAAGGCGTTCTCTGACTGGCCAGTGGCCACCAGGTCGGCAGCCATCATCACGCTTCCTGCAGAGAGCAGGGCCACGTCCCTGTACGGGTCAGTGCTCATGTTCAGCATATGGTTCTCTGTATGACACTGCGCAGCCAGGCTTTCAGGCGCAGGCTCTGGCTTGAAGACTCTGACGTTGTGCCCATCAATAAGGCCTGTCTCTACCACTGCCTCGTATGACGGCCTGATCCTGTCCTTTAGAACGCTAAATCCCTCTCTGGCAAAATCCTCATGATAGGTAATGGCGACTTTCATCTTTTGGCACCTTTAAGTCTAAATCTCAGTGATCTTTGGATACCTCTCCAGGAGCATTCCCTCTACAACTATGGGCATGGCTCTCTTTGCGTCTTTTACGGCGCGGTCCAGATCAGATCCTGTGCTGGAGCATATGGACATCAGAGGCTCGCCCTTCTTCACGATCTCGCCCATCTTCTTGTGGATGATGACCCCGGCCTTCTTATCTGCAGGCGCTCCGGCAATCCTTGCGATCTCAACTATTCTCTTGTTATAGAAGGCCACAATGTACCCGCCCGATGGCGCCAGTATATCATCGCAGTTATCTCCAACCTCAATCTCATCTGCCTTGACATTGGGGTTGCCGCCCTGGGCCTCTATGATCTCCATCATCTTCTTGTGGGCGCGGCCGGATGTGAGTAACTCATCTGCAGCCTTGTATCCCTCTCCCTTGCCGGCCACCCCTCCCATCTCAAGCAGAATTCCTGCCAGGGCCAGGCTCTTCTCCTTCAGGCTGTTTGGCCCGCCCTTGCCCTCCAGCAGAGTTAGAGCCTCCTTGACCTCCAGGGCGGGGCCCACAGTCCTTCCAATGGGCGACCCCCCAAAGGTCATGGCGCACTCCATTCTAATTCCCAGGCGCTCGCCAAGATCAATGAGATCCTTGGCCAGAGACCGGCCGTCTGCGGGAGTGGGAAGCTTTGTGCCCGGACCCACAGGCATGTCCACAACCACAGCATCTGCTCCAACGGCGCCCTTCTTGGCCATGATTGAGGCCAGCATCTGGCTGTATGGGTCTATGGAGAGCGCGTACTCGGCACGGATGAGCTTGTCATCAGCGGGGGCGATATTTGTGGCTCCTCCCCAGACAATGACCCCGCCCACGCGCTCTGTGAGCTCCTTGATCTCCTCGGCGGAAAACTCTACTGGAGCTAAAATCTCCATCAGGTCTGCTGTGCCGCCCGCGCCGGTTATGGCCCTTGAGCTGGTCTTTGGTATCAGAAGGCCCGCGGCTGCCACCACTGGCACCACTATTAAAGAGACCTTGTTTCCGGGCACTCCGCCTATGCTGTGCTTGTCCATTACTGGATGAGTATCGAAGCGTATTCTGTCCCCGGTCTCTATCATCGCCTTGGTGAGCCACTCGGTCTCCTGGGCGTCCATATTGTGAATATAAGAGGTGGTGATGTATGCAGAAAGCTCCACGTCGCTGAGGTTATTGTCAACTATATCCTGGACTATGGTTCTTATCTGATCCTCGTTTAGCTTCTGCTTGTCCATCAGCATCTTGATGTAGCAGAGAGAGGCGGGCCTTGGCGCATGCAGGACTTCAACGGACTTGGCGTTCCTGAGCTCATTTAGTGCCTCGGTGAATATCCCTATCTCACCGGGCTTGACCATCTGGGTTGTGGTATCCAGAATGGCCGTGATGGCAGCCCCTTTGGTTCTCACCCTGACCCTGTCGCCGGCATTGAGCCCTCTTTCTCTGGCATCGGCCAGGTTGAGCATGACCTTGTGCTGTCCTATATCTATATCAAAGGGATGAACTTCCAACATAAGAAGGACCTCGGTATTAGAATAACTGTCAAGCTTAAAGGTTTAGCTACTCTTAAGCAGAGTCAAAGATCTTATCCACTCGCCCCGAGCCTCGCGGGTGGTCCCGACCACCATCCTCTGTCCCTGCTGTGTCTCCTCCACGACGCCGGATGCCTCAATGGTCTCTCCAGGCAGGGCCTGGCCTGCATAGGTATGGGAGAAGCAGTAAATCTCCCTCACAGGGCCGTCAAGCCTGTAAATGGCCGGGCTGTCAAAGGCAAAGTCAGCCTCAAGAACCTTGGCCTCGATCTTTTTCCTGCCCAGCACTCTGCATGGCAGGCGCGGCTCTATCCTGTCTATCTGAGACCAGTCCCTTGTAAAGAGCAGGTCGAAGTAGGTGCCTTCCACCACGCCGCGATTGCCCTTCCTCCTCTCATGGACCATGAACTCCTGGAAGCTGATCTCTGGCTTTCTCTTGGCATAGATCTTCTTCCACATATTTTCATCCAGGTCCTCAATCCTCTCCTCTGCCTTGGCCCGGTCCAGGATATCTCTGGCCTTCCACCAGTGAGGGCCGTAGACCACAAAATCGATATCAGACGTGGGGCCGTTTAAGCCTATGAGCATTGAGCCTGTGATTCCCATCTGATCCATGGGTATTCCGCCCTCTGCCAGAAGATCGACGATCCTTCTGACCTTGGCATCCTTTGCAGCCACTTCAGGCAGCTTTTCTTGCGGCCTGTAGATCTTCAGGACATCATTCTCTGGCACTGTATGCAGGTCGCGAAGGTACTCAGGCCTGTTCTTTCTCAGGAAATCAAACGAATCATCAAAGTCAAGCTTTCGGTACCTCACGCCCTGCGAGGCTCTCTCTCCTGCAGGGTCAGGAACGTACCTCAGCAGGCACCTTATGCCATCATCCTGTTGATAGTCAGCAACTGCAAATATCCAGCCGTCTCTGGTCTGTAGGAAATCCCTAATCCTTGCCAACATCATATCGCCCTTAAGACCTTCTCAAGGCCTGCGCCCTGCCTTAATATCTTTCGCGAGGAGATGTCAACCAGGGTCGATGGCATGGAAAGAAGGGACCTTCCTCCATCCAGGACCATGTCGGCTCTTCTGGCCAGTTCAGGATCGACCTCATCTGCGCTGGCGGGCGATGGACGGCCGGATATGTTGGCGCTGGTGGAGGTTATGGGCCCGGCCAGGCTTATCAGCTCCAGGGCCATTTCATGGTCCGGATACCTTATTCCCACATAGGGGGACCCAGCAGTCAGTACATCTGGAACCAGGCTCGACTTCCTGAGGAGCACAGACACGGGACCTGGCAGGAGTCTTTTAACCAAGGCCATCTCGGATTCGCTTGCCAGGGCTACGCCCTCAAGCATCTCAAAGCTGGATACGGCCACGAATACGGGCCTGGAGATTGGCCTCTCCTTGATCTCAAAGATCCTCAGTATGGCCTTTTCATCGAGAGCCGAGGCACCGATCCCATAGACCGTCTCAGTCGGGTATACAACTGCCCCGCCCCGGCGTATAATGGCTCCTGCCTCTGCTATCTTCTCTCTCATTTCCTTTTGATATTGGCTATATCTCCAAGTGTGAGGCCCTTGGCTCCACCTGTGGCCTTGACCCTGGACTCAGCAACCTCGTCTGTGAGCTTGATTGATAGCTCTCTTTCCAGCTTCTTTCTAACTGAATCCTCAGGCAATATCTCCTGGCGTTCTATCTTTCTTAGAAGCGCTGACTTCTCCTTTATCCTCATCCCCAGCTTCTCTGGTGTCAGGCCCTCTCTCTCCCTGGCCTCTTTGATGATCCGGCCGTATTCAGGCACTATCTCTACCAGATCTTTGAACTGGTCGCGAGGTTTGGGCCTGTTGACCGTGAATGACCTTTCCACAGGAACTATCTTTCTGGGGACTGGCGACCATTTATCCTCTGCTTTCCCGAAGCGTGCACAGCTTTTGCATACATCGAGCGTTGAGCGATCAATCACTATTCTATTTGGGCTTCCTTGTATCTCCGCACCGCATATCTCACACTGCATCTCGCTCATCTCGGAAAACTTTTATAGCGTCGGAGGTTAATAAGCTTTGTAGATATGAGTATTGGTGAAGGCATGAACGAGTCGCAGGCCGGCGCAGATTTCTCGCGTTACATCCTGGACCGCATGCGCCAGCTGGAAGAGCGCAACCTGGCCTTGCGAGAGCAGAAAGACCGAGTCGAAGGTGAAAAGCGCGTCATAGAGAACCAGAAGCTCAAGTTCGAGAGAGAGGCAAGAAAGCTTCGATCCGAGCTTGAAAGACTCCGGGTCGGTCCGATGATAGTGGGAACTGTAGTCGATGTCCTCGACGAGAGCAGAGTCATTGTGAAAAGCAGTACAGGGCCACGGTTTGTGGTCAACTTATCCCAGTTCATAGAAGAGGAGCTAAAGCCCGGCATTCAGGTCGGACTCAACCAGCAGTCCTTTGCAGTGATGTGCGTTCTGCCGTCTCCGCGAGACCCCGCGGTCTTTGGAATGGAGATTGAGGAGGCTCCTGATATCCAGTTCGCCCAGATAGGCGGCTTGGACTCCCAGGTATCCGAGATCAGGGAGATAGTTGAGCTGCCTTTGAAGAAGCCCGAGCTCTTTGAGAAGGTTGGAATCCAGCCGCCCAAGGGAGTTCTTCTCTACGGGCCTCCAGGCACTGGAAAGACCATACTTGCCAAGGCGGTTGCCAACAGCACCGAGGCCACATTCCTGAGAGTCGTTGGATCCGAGTTCGTGCAGAAGTATATTGGTGAAGGCGCAAGGCTTGTCAGGGAGCTCTTCGAGCTTGCCAAGAATAAGTCTCCGGCCATTATATTCATAGACGAGCTGGATGCCATCGGAGCACGACGGATGGATGGCGCCACAAGCGGAGACCGCGAGGTTCAGAGGACCTTGATGCAGCTCCTGGCGGAGATGGACGGTTTTGATGCCAGAGGCGAGGTCAAGCTGGTTGCAGCCACCAACCGCCTGGATATGCTCGACCCGGCGCTTCTGCGGCCCGGCAGGTTCGATAGAGTCATACTAGTCCCCCTGCCCACTCGCGAGGCGCGCCACGCCATACTGAAGATACACACCAAGGGAATGAGCCTGGCTGAGGATGTAGACCTGTTCAAGATAGCAGACCTCGCGGATCAGGCAAGCGGCGCAGACCTGCGCGCAGTCACCACCGAGGCCGGCATGTTCGCGATAAGGGAAGAGCGAACCATGGTCTACCAGAAGGACTTCGAGGGCGCAGCAAAGAAGATACTGATGCCCGAGAAGAGGGCCGAGCCTATAGATCTGGTCCAGCAGTACATCTGAGCGCCCGGCCGATCACCAATTTTTTTTGGGCTTATCTTTAATTGATATCTCGTGATTTTAGTCATGGGAGAAGGTCACGAAATCCAAGACGGAGCCCAAGGGCAGGCTGGTGCATGATCTTTATTATGCTTTGCCAAATGGATTACAAATAACCTCTTCAATCGATATCGGGAACATTCATTCATCGCCCAATCATCCGCCAGGTGAGGTACAATTGCATCCAATATGCTATGCTCTGCGCTTTTGTGGGCAGTTGCCCCCCTGACCCCCTGACCCCCTGACCCCCTCTGGGGGGGACATTTCAGACAATATGCAATCTCTTTCATGGAGCTGTTTTAGGGACGGATAACATATCACGGGGGGGCTTAAAAGATGCCGGAAGTATGCGAATCCGGTACCAACATCCTCTTGCAGTACCTATGGCATATATGCATAGGGGTTCCCCCCAGAGTTTTTGGGCCAAGACATCTGCCCAGAAGCATAGAGTATAGCGTACTTCGAATTAGGTTTGACCAATAGGCAGTCGTCACCAGAAGCGCAGAGCATAATGCGCTACAAAGAACGGATTGACAGATATCTGGCCCATTATCTGGATTTGAAGCCCGATAGAGCGCTCCATGCTCAGGGAAAGGTGGTCTTAATTAAGCCTTCGTGCACTAGACTCATCGCGCAGGCAGTGATTGATTCAAAAGTGACCTGATATGATAGCGGGGAGTAGATTTGAACTACTGATCTACGGGTTATGAGCCCGTCGGGATATCCTGGCTACCCTACCCCGCTTCCTGATTCGCGTCTTGCTTCGTCTTTCTTCTATGATTATCGATTCTGGCGCTATCTATTCTGGCCCGGGACTTTAATCCCAGGTGATTGATTTTGGTAGCGGGGAGTAGATTTGAACTACTGATCTACGGGTTATGAGCCCGTCGGGATATCCTGGCTACCCTACCCCGCTTCTTGATTCGCTTTATGCCACGCCGGACGCCTGACCGTCTTTGGGAAGAAGCACTGAACTCCTGAAGCCCAATGAAAATCAGTTTTGGTAGCGGGGAGTAGATTTGAACTACTGATCTACGGGTTATGAGCCCGTCGGGATATCCTGGCTACCCTACCCCGCTTCATGGTGCGTGTATACTCAGATCAGCTTATACTAGTGTATAAAGCTTGCGTACGCTATTTTGAGGCCGGGCTGCCAGAGGCGCTATATTGGCTGGTATTTTGCCTCTGAGCAAATCCCGGCAACTCCGTGCGCGCAGGGCTATAGAAAATTATAAATGACTTCGCTTAGATTATGTCAAAGTATGGGGGTATCTGAAACGATAATGCATTCTTACATAAAAATTATTTTCGCCCTATTAGCAGCCATATCAGTGCTGGCCCCGCCAAGCTTAGGGGCGGCTCTGGTATATACCAGCAGCCAGTCAGCCGATTTTGGGTCCAAGGTAGCCCTCGAGGATAAGGACTTAAGCAGGCTTCTCTACAACTTCAGCCCGCCGCCCTATAACTCAACACAGGCTTTCATGTACTCAAGCCAGACAGCTCCTGGCTATGTCGCCGGCGATCCAGTATACCTGCATAGAAACCTGAGCAACAACGTAGTTGAGATCGATGACATCCGCCTCACCAGCTTCTCCTCAGGCATTGGAAGCTATCAGCCTGGAAGCAAGGTGAAGCGGGGAGATGCCGATCTTGGAAGGCTCCTCACCGGATTTGGCCCTAATTCCTACATAGGCTTCATTGAGCGCGGCACGCCTGGATATGGGTGGGAAAACCTTGTCTATTTCCATGCAAGCGGTACCATCATACCCGGTTCATCCACAGGCGGGATTAGCAGGGGCGATATAAGGCTGACCGCCTTTGGAGGCATCCCGGCAGGCACTGCAGTTTATGAGAACGACCCTGACTTTGGCTACCTCCTGACCCCTCTGACCCAGTTCGCCATAAGGTTCTTCAATGCCAATGGAGACCAGACCATAGACGGCCTGCCTGTGTACGACCAGCCCGATGCAGTTTATCTGGACATATCCAACCTCAAAGGCACAGATAACGTCACCCCACTAAGCTTCGGGTTTGTGGTGGTCAACGACATCCGCCTCTCCAAGTAGAATCTTCTCTCATTTTTTCGATTGATTCAAATATCTTGAGCCCAACTCTCACTGGAATGCTCCTTATGGGCGTGGATGAGGCAGGCAAAGGTCCTGTGATAGGCTCCATGTTTGTAGCGGGCTTTGTGGTGGAAGAGTCCAAGCTCTTCGACCTGGCGGCTATGGGGGTCCGCGACTCAAAGCAGCTCAGCAGAGCCAGGCGCGAGGCCATTTCAAGGAAGCTCTATGCCATAGCCGATGGCCACTATATCCTGGAGGTCGCGCCATCAGTCATAGACGAGCTGCGCCAGGTGATGACCATGAATGATATCATGGTCCGATGCTTTTCTCAGGTGGTCTCAAAGCTCTCTGCAGGCAGAGCCGTCCTTGATGCCGCAGATGTCAATGCCGGGAGGTTTGCACACCGTGTGAAGAGCATGAGCGGCACCTCTATGGAGATTGTGGCAGAGCACAAGGCCGATGAGAACCACCACATAGTGGGCGCTGCATCAATACTTGCCAAGGTTAGAAGGGACGAGTCCATAAGGGAGCTTGAGAGGTCCATAAACTGCAAGATAGGCAGCGGCTATCCCGCAGACCAGGATACCATAGACTTCCTGAGCCAGTGGACGAAGGAGCATAAGGCTCTGCCGCCGTTTGCCAGGCATTCGTGGTCCACTGCCCAGAATATAAAAGCTAGATTTATATAGGCTTTCTATTGAGTTAAGATCAGAAGATTGAAGAGGGATCTGGTTGGATACAGAAGATACACTGCTCATGATTCCAGGGCCGGTAAAGGTCGCGCCAAGAGTTTTGCGTGCCATGTCCAGGCCCATGATAAGCCACAGGAGCGGCGAGTTTGGCGCGATATTCGCCGACTGCCGCAATCTGCTCAAGGAGTTCTTCAAGACCAATAACGAGATAGTGGTGATGACAGGCAGCGGCACCTGCGGCATGGATGCGGCTGTTGGGAGCATAATTAGCCCGGGCGATAAGATCATCACATTAACTAACGGCAAGTTCGGGGAGAGGTTCACTGAGATTGGGGAGAGATACGGGCAGGCGGTGCCTGTGACCTTCGATTGGGGAAAGCCCTTTGACCTGGATAAGATAGAGGCTGCTCTTAAGAACGGTGCAAAGGCCGTGGCCATGGTCCACAACGAAACATCCGTAGGCCTTGTCAACCCTGCCAAAGAGGTAGGAGAGCTGGCCCACAAGTATGGAGCTCTCTTCATAGTGGATGGCATCTCCTCCATAGGCGGAAACGAGTTCCTCACAGACGACTGGGGCGTGGACATAGCCATCACCGGATCTCAGAAGTGCCTGGCCGTGCCTCCAGGCCTGGCCATAGTCTCCATATCAGATGATGCCATAAGCAGCCTCAAGGACAAGGCCAGCAGCTATTATGCCGACCTGCGGGCTCACCTCAAGAGCGCCAGGAAGAACCCTGCCCAGACGCCGTTTACTCCGGCAGTGCCTCTCTTCTATGCCATGCAGGAGGCGCTCCACATGGCTGCAGAGGAGGGCTTTGATGCCAGGCGGGCCAGGACCGCCAGGCTGGCTGAGTCTGTGAGGGCGGCGGCTGGTGCTCTGGGGCTTGAGCTCTTCCCGGAGGTCAACGAGCATTCATACTACTCCAATACGGTCACCGCCATGAAGATGCCAAAGGGCATCACCGATGACAAGCTGCGCGGGGGGCTCAAGAAGCAGGGCGTCATAGTCTCCGGCGGCCAGGAGCAGCTCAAAGGCAAGATATTCAGGATAGGCAGCATGGGCGTCTGCTCACAGGGCGACACCCTGAGGACCATCCAGACCCTGGAACTGGTGATGGCTAGAGAAGGCCTGATTGCCAGGACCGGCGAGGGCATAGAAGCTGCAAGCAAGGTGCTGGGCCTCTGATCTTACAGGCCCGAGCCTCTTTTTTTGGTGCACTATCGGCGTGACCTTTCGTGATCTGTCGCGCATATATCTAACATCATTTCCTCCCAGACTGTGAAAGCTCTCAGGCCTGACCAGCTTTTCCCTTGGTATATCTGAGCTAATTTAGTTTTATCAATTATTTTTTTTAAAATCCCATAAACAAGGGAAAAAACTTATTTAAGATAACCCTCTTCCTTAAAGCTGGCCTTAAGTAAGGTGGTAATAGTGATCTCCCTTAGACATGCATTGCTTATTTGCTTAGTGCTGCTGCTATTCATGGCGCCTGTATTAGCTGTCGAGCCTGTAGTATCTATTGAGCAGGCGGGCTCTTATAGAGAGCCTTTTGATGTCCGTGGTTCTATAATTTACCAGATCACAGTTACCAATGATATGAGCTCCACAAGGAGCTATTCAGTAGAGCTCACACTAGGGCCCGATATCAATGATATGTCCATATCCGACAGATACGTCAGGAAGAACTTCTTTGTAGATCCGCATGAATCCAAGTCGCTCAAATTCAATGTGAGCTTTCTGTCTCCCCTTATGAAAAAAGGCGATTTTGGGAAGTGGTCCTCAGATAAGAACGATACGAGCATCTGGGACAAGGCCTGGTACGATGCCCAGGTCAGATACTCGTTAGGGTCTGAGGAGGAGCACCAAAATCCTGTTATGGGACCAAAGCTCTTCAAGGCGTTCTTTGATTTCAAGAAGGCCAGCGTCACTCCAAGCCAGGGGTCTAACAAAGACCTTTATAGCTATGAGCTGGCTGTGCTTGGCAGCTACAGAGATAATATTACCCTCCAGGTCGGGCTGTCGCCAGACGGGCCATGGAGAGATGTGGGTGTTCAGGAGTACAGTGCTCCTGGAAGTCCTCAGACCCTCAGGTGGAGCGGGGTCGCTTTAGACTTCGAAGATTTCAACATAGCCTACTACAGGTTCACGGGTCGCGTCCAGTCCAAGGTCTATGAGGGTCCTTTCTGGCCTGTGGTCGTCCAGTACAGGAACAACAGCGTCAGCCAGACTGGCGGCCTCCCAAATACGCCCTTTACTTATGGCTTGGAACTCAACGCCTCCAAGAGGATAGATGTGGGGCTGATGGTGGCTGACAAGAACGGCATCAAGTACCTGGCTGGAAAGAAGAGCTATGAGAACCTATCCGGGTGGGAGCGCCTGGAGTGGCAGGGAGTGAGCCTTGAGGAGATTACTGCAGGGAGCATACCTGTGGGCCAGACCACCTATTCATTCAGCTTCTACTATCCGGGCTCAGACACGCCATTCTCCTCAACTGACGACCGGCCAAAGAAGCCCTTCCCTGGCCCAAAGATCCTACTTGTAAGCTTTGAAAATGTGAGGGTGACTCCTGGGTCGGGCAGCACCTTTACTCCCTACACTTACTGTGTCGATATCAGTACTGCCCAGCCTACATGTGATGTTGAACTTCAGACCTCAGATCCGGGGTCGTCCATATGGATCTCACAGGGGACAAACACCTATGACGGGTCCAACAAGACTCTCTGCTGGATGAACCGCAGGATAGACGGCGATCATAACGGCCTTGCAAGGTACAGGTTCATCTCTGGTGGCTCAAGCTCGAATGATTTCATGGGGCCAAAGGTTGGCGTGATGAACATAACTGCCGGCGTCATTCCTCGAAACGGCTCGCTTTACTTCACAGCTCCCCTGGAGGGGACCATCTCCAGTGTATATACCTATACATACAGCGCCGCTATGGACTCATCAGAGATCAAGGCGCCAATGGAGATAGACCTGGAGGTCTATGATCCAGCGGCACAGAACTGGATGGATGCCGGGAGCGCAACTTGCGACTCATCAAAGCCCCGCATCAATATCTCTGTGAACTTTGCCAAGCTCCATTTCAGTGAGCCCTTCCTTGGTGAGTCCAGGTACAGGTTTACATACAAAGACAGGGTTGTGGGCGAGTTCCCTGGACCACTCATAGATACCAACCTCAGAAATGAGAGTGCAGTCGAGGCCGGTGCCCAGATAACCTACGGAGTAGAGGTGAGGTCCTTGCTCAATAGGACATCCGTTGCCCTGGCCTATACTACTGATAACATTAAATGGCAGCGCTCAGATGCTAAGCCTTATGAGTCCAGTTCCCGGGAGTGGAAGTCCCTTATGTGGTACAGGTATCCGAGGTATTATGCCTATGAGTTCGAGGTATTGAGGGGACGGTCATGAGGAGACTGATCACGGCACTCCTCCTGGTTCTCTATTTAATGCCAATGGCTGTCCAGGCCGGAGGCGTCCTTGGCGCTGGCAGCAGTGGAGGCGGCGGTGGTGGCGGCGGCGGGGGCGGCGGCCATGGTCAGGAGTCCATAGAGTCTTTCATATCCAGGCTTGAGAACTGGAAGACTCAACGCCCTGAGCAGTTCGATTATGTGAAGAAGCTCCTCTTTAAGGAGGCCTTTACAACGAGCAAGTACGCCCTGCCCCTTGTGCTCGTGGACTATCCATCCAAGAACAGGACTGTATCCAGAAGCGATGAGGTCTGGATTGGCGCAGTGATCAGGAACGACAACCCCATAGAGATACGCCGGGCCATCTACCTGAACCTGGAGATCCAGGAGCCTGGAGAGAAGGTTTTCAAGCCAGTCAAGGCCGGGACGCAGATCATCCAGGTGAACGAGTACGGAGAGACAAATAACGCCACTGAGAGAAGGTTTCCGGAGCTGGACTCATTCCGCACCATGAAGAGGTCCGGAGAGGTACGTCTCAGAGTCAAGGCCACAGACGGGCAAAGCATCTGGTATTCCAGCCAGATTAATAACGGCAACTACCACGAGGGCAATTACTACGCCGTGCTGCCATTGGATGTCTATAATATTCCTCCTGCAATAAATAACTCCACAATGGGCGTAAATCCATTCTCTCCCAAGTGGGATGACTACATCGAGTATACCGGGACTATGGTAGATATGGCCCAGGATACTGTGAACGTTACCCTCCAGGTAATCAAGGACAACCAGTTCATCAACATCTCCAAGCCATTCCCTGGAGACGCTGCAGGCAGCGCAATAACCATCTCAACCAAAGACGCCACAATATTCAATGAGAGCGATGCCGGCAAGAACTTCACATACAGGTTCTCAAGCGATGACGGCATAAGCAATGCCACCTGGACCGAGGTCAAAGACGGCCCTCACCTCAGGCAGAACCCCAAGATAAAGGTCAAGGACCCCTGGGGAGAATCTGAGGACAGCAACTACTACTGGTGGCAAAGCTATCGCTTCGGCATCAAGGCCAAGTCCCAAAATCCTGAGGGCGAGGATCTGTCAGTGTCACTCTATACCGATACTCCATCTCATCCCGATAAGCTGATCGCCTCAAGGACAGCACACGTCCCAAGCAATGACTTCGTTGACATATCATTTTCAGATGTGCAGCCCTTCGACGTGGCCGACAGCAACCAGACCTTCCGTTACTACTTCAAGTATTCAAGCCCTGACCAGGACGGCAAAACAGAGTCAGATCCAATGCAGGGAAAGAAGCCAATAAGCCCTAAGATAATCAGGTTCCCCATATATAATCCAATAATGCTTGGCAACCTGCTGCTCATAATGCTCGTGGCCCTCTTCACGGGAATAGTTGTGGAATGGAAGATGTTCAGAAATGGAGGCCGATAATGGCTCTGGATGTATCTGCTGGCGCCGTCTTGATCTACGGCCTGGCGCTGATGGCGGGCCTGCTGGTGATATCAGTGCTGCTCCACGTGTTCAACCTGGAGCGCATATACAGGCGGGTCTCATCTCTATCAGGTGGCCAGATATCCAAGGATAAGATGCTTAGTGAGCTCTCCGTATCCCAGGGCTCAAACTTCACTGCCATGGCCATAAGCGCATGGTCTCTCTTCTTTGCAGCCCTGGCTTACCTCTATTTCCTGACGCCTGCGCTCTTCCAAGATTACAACTACTTCAAGGTAGCATCCCTGGCCTCAAGCCCAATTGGCTTCTTCATATTCGGCATCCTTGCAATAGCCATAGGAACTATTGTGGCCACGGCCTTTTCCAGGTTCTACAGCTATTATGAGATCTCAGGAAAGGTCAAGAGGTCCATAATGGCGACATTCCTGCTGCTAGGTCTGTCTTTGGTCAGCTCTGCCTACCTGGGAACTCTCTATCCAGGAGGCACCTCTGTCCTGGCCACGGCTGTGGCCTTCTTATCTCTGTTTGCATCTCTCTTGATGCTTCTGTCTCCAATTTACCTGGGCACTTACAAGGTGATCAGATGAGGCTTTTTATAGTGGGCATAGGCGGCTGCGGCGGAAAGGTGGCCGAGAAGTTTCTGGGAAATCAAGACGTGGCCATGATGGGAGCCTCTTTAGGGGATCACATCTCCTTTGGAGGAATAAAGGGCATGTGGCTTGAGGCTGATGTTCAGGAGACTGATAACCAGAAGTTCTTCAGACCGCTTGGATCTTTCAAGAGGGGGTATTATCCATGCTACTACATACCCCACAATGCTCTAAGCTCAGAGTCCAGGACATCCAGGCTGATGCAGGAGAAGTACGGCTATGACTTGAAGAAGCAGGGCTTCTTCCGCCAGGCCGAGTTCCTCAAGGCGATCTTCGATATCTTTGAGGCTGATAAAGAGGTTCAGGAGGCAGCCCTGAAGGAGTACAAGTTCGATAACCCAATACTCAGGTCCACCTGGTCCAACATCAGGCCTTTCACTACAGTGGCTGAGGCCAAGGAGAGCTCCAGCGGCTCTGAGCTGTGCGACGGCATACTCTTCATAGTCTCACACGGCGGCGGCACTGGAACCGGGTTCATCAATCCAGTAACCAAGTACATACGTGCCGAGAGGAGCGCCTTCCCGGTCTTCGTGCTTGGAGTTCTCACTGAAGAAGGGACAGATAAGCAGCAGGGTGCCAAGGAAGCAAAGAGGAACCTGGGAGCAATCATATCCATATACGACCTCCTGACCAAGAAGAAAGGCCAGGGCGTGGACGGCCTGATCCTGGTCGACAACCAGATACTCCTTGAGAGGTTTGGAGGGGATTACCCCACAATGGACAGCTTCATCTATCATTCTATGAAGCCCTTTCTGGCGGCCAGGCATTACCCGGGCGAGATCCCGCCAAGCCTTGCAGTAAGAGAGCAGTTCCTGGAGATGCTCGACTATCCGCCCATACTCGTCCCATGCTACGGCAGGCACAGGGGATCTGAAGACAGCCTTGTAAAGAACGCCTTGAAGGATGGTTTGCTCTTTGGATGCGATCCAAGCCTTGCAGACCGCGCCTTCGTCTTTGTGCGGGGCTTTGTGGACTCAGGCCGCATTCGACAGGCGGTGGAGGCAGAGACCGGCCTTCCAGTCGACAAGGTCTCAGTCTGGAGAAAGCTCGGCGACGATAAGGGTGATGAGGTGCTGATAATGCTTAGAAATCCCTACGGCTCTGCAGGAGCCTATAACATAAAGGGGACCCTGGAAAACCGCATCTACAGCGTGACAACGAGCGCCATCAATTATATCGATGAGTTCAGGAACGAGATAATACAGCCCGGAAGGCCAAGGATCACTAATGAGGCTATAGAGAAGTACTTCTATGGCCAGGGCGGATTAAAAGATAAGCTGCAAGAGGCCATCGCCAGGATTGAGTCAGGCCAAAAGCCGCTATTCCTGGAGGAGCTGAAGATATTCCAGTCTGACGGACAGCGCCTTCATACTGTGGCGCAGCCATTGCAGACAGATGTTGATGATAGGATTCGGGTCATCATAAGAGAGGAAGCTGAGAGACTGCTGCAGGAGCGGGGCATCAAGACCTGATTCTATCTTTTAAATTCTATTTCTTAACCCTGATACGTAATATGTCCTCTTAATCCTGTTTCTGGCAGGCTTAATTAAAATGAGCCTCAAGACTTATCATACTTCTATATACAGTTTAGAAACAATCTCCAGGCCGGATTTATGGCCTGCTGTCAGTTCCAGCTTCCAAATGTCAGGCTGAATCGTCTATCTGTAGCGAGGCTAAATAATGAGGCTTTGTGCTGTTGGTATGGGGGGATGTGGTGGCAGTCTTGTAGGCCGCTTCCTGAAGGATAGAGATGTTCCAATAAAGGGCAGGTCCCTTGGCAGTCCTCTATCCAATGTCAAGGGGATGTGGATAGATGCAGATGCCACTGAGGTAGGACGCCAGAAGCTTTTTCATTCATCAACCTCTGGCTATCCCCATTACATCATACTTCACAGCATCATCCCGTCGACCTCAAAAACCTCCAGGCTGGTGCAGGAGAAGTATGGATATGATCTCAAGAAGCAGGGCTTCTTCCGCCAGGCCGAGTTCCTCAAGGCGGTCTTTGAGATCTTCCAGGCCGATGACGAGGTCGTCCTGACGGCCCGCGCAGAGCTCGGCTCAGGCAACCCCATATTGAAGTACATCTGGGAGAACATATACCCTTATACGTCTCTATATGAGGCCGGTGACGGCCGGCACGGGCTCTGCGACGGCCTGGTACTGGCAGCGTCTCTTGGCGGCGGCACAGGCACTGGTCTCATGGACCCTCTGGCCAGATATATCCGATCAAAGAGCGGTACATATCCAATTCTTGGGCTTGGCATCCTGACAGAGAAGGGGTTGGATAGCCAGCAGGGTGCAGACGAGCCAAAGAGGGACTTAAGCGCCATGATCGCCATAAACGACCTGCTGACAGAGCCTCTCAGATTTAGCCTAGACGGCCTGATGCTGGCGGATAACCAGGTGCTGTCTTATGGGCTTGGCAGACAATATGCCGCCATTGATGATTTCATCCACAGATCCTTAAGCCCTTTAATGTCAGCACGCCCATATCCGGGCCAGGAGCTTCCAAGCCTTGCCTTAAGAGAGCATCTCCTGGAGGTGCTTAAGTCGCCTCCAATCCTCATCCCCTGTTACAGCCAGGGATATGGCTCTGGACGGGAGCTGGTCAATGCAGCCCTGGATGCTGGAAGGCTGTGCGAATGCGATCCAGGCCAGGCAGATAGGGCCTATGTCTTCTTTTGCAGCTCTAGTGGCGTCTCTGAGATCAGGGATGCCGTATCTGAGAAGATCGGCCTGAAAGAGTCTGAGGTTCTTGCATACAGGCGGCTGCCCGATCAAGGATTTGACCAGGTTCTGATACTTCTTAGAAACCCTCTGGGCAGGGGCAGCGTCCATGACCAGGGGACGCTGGAATGCCGGCTGTACGGGATGATCCAGAAGGCTCTTGGCTATATAGAAGGGCATAGATCTGATATAATATATGCCGGCATGCCTGATCTGACAAAAGAGGCCCTGGAGAGCTATTTCTATGGCGGCCGGGGGATAGGCAGGGCTCTTGAGAGGTCTCTTTCAAGCCTTGAGCAGGGGCACGGCCCGGCATTCCGGGAGGGGCTCAAGATATTTGGTGCAAAGCCCGCGGTCACACGTGCCTGGCACGGCCTTCAAGAGGAGCAATTGCGTCGCATAGCCAGGGCAGAGATTGAGAAGATGCTTCAATCAAGAGACCTGACTACTGCATCAGGCTGACCTCTGTATTCATCCCTCTGTGAAATGGAATATCCTGGCGTCACAGTCGATGCTGGCGGGCTTGAACTTAAAGATGCCATTTCTCAAAGAGCCGAATGGGGATGAGCAGACAAAAAGAGATGGCGGCCATAAAAGGCCTGCCAGGTCTCTCCTCTTCTAGATCAGTTCCAGGCTCCACTTGTTGAGCTTGCCCACGTCTCTCCCGGCCAGGTCGATGACCTTCAATGTCCAGTCACCCTTCATATCCTGGCCAAGCATCCCGGCCAGGACCGGGCTGGACGAGTCATAGGTGGTTATCAGGTTGTCATCCTCCTCTCCAGTGCGGTTATGCAGCACTGCCTTCTTCCCAGAAGGAGAGGTCAGCTCCGCTCTCAGGTCGCCTATGTAGGTGTGGGTGATGTCAACCCCGACCTTGACTCCCTGGGCTAAGCCTTGCCGGTCGATGGATATAGTGCTGCTCACTCCTGTCGGATTGTTGTCTGGTATATCCAGGCCAGGCTCGATCTCAACTCTGGCAGGACCCTGGCCTGGACCCTGAGTGCCAGAAAGCTCAATGTCCAGGCCAAAGTGGCGCAGTGTGCCCACGTCGCGCTTGGCGAGGTCTGCAACCTTCAATATCCAGTCTCCCTTGGCCTTGGAGCCCATGAGTCCGGCCATGGCCTGGTTGTCCCTGCTGCTGTAAGTGGTGTCCAGGTCGGAGGTCCGGGCCCGATCTCTATCATGAATCATGGCCGTCTTGCCGTCAGGGCTGGTCAGGCTGATCTGGAGGTCGCCCAGGTAAGTGTGGTCTACCTTGACTCCCACCTCTATCCGGGCCACACTGCCATCTTTTGTGACCTTGAGGGCGCTGGTCACACCTGATGGCTGGTTATCAGGCACAGCCAGGTTGGGATCTGCCTCCAAATGCAGCCTCTCACCAATGGGTGTGGATACCTCCGGGACCTGGAAGCTGGGCACTATCCCGGACAGGCTGGCTCCATTGGATCTGGCTCCGACTCCCACTCCGAACCTGGCAAAGGTTGCCCATATATTGGAAGCAGCTTTATCGTGTGCCTCTTTTGTGATTGGACGGACCGCGGAGGTCTGCATATCATTCAGGGCCCTAAGTATGGCATCACGGGCATCGATGAAGCTTGGGCTTGCTGGAGTAAGCTTTAGAGCATCCACCACGATCTGCAAGGCCAGCTCCTTGCCAACCTTCCTGTTCATCTCCATCAGTATGGCGCACCATATCTCGCCGATGTTGTGCTCCTCGTTGTATCTGCCTTTTCCAATATCTCCGAAGTTGTCAGGGAAGCTGCTGTCATAGTGGAAATCCCTGATGCCGTCTGGATTATCGACGACCCAATCGCCTACCACAACACTGTTGTTGATGGTGCAGGCCATGTAATCGCTCCAGCCTTCGCCCATCCCGGAGCTCTGAGGATCCTCCAGGGCGGCATCGTTCATGGGTCCACCCACCAGCCTGTTGGTAAGTCCATGGGTATACTCATGGAAGACGACACTTGAGTCCATAGCAGTATGGCGCCTGGTGCTGTTCACCAGTCCCATATTCATTACAGGTCCCTTTCCGTCCACTGGGGTCGCCATGTTGGCAGTGCCAGTAACGGCGCCGGAGTGGGCCCTTGCATCCACTCTGTCAGACGGCAGGCCGCCCCTTCCGAAGTTGTCCTGCTGGAAGTTCCCATCCCTCTCCTGAAAGCCGAGCAGGTAAAGGAAGTCATGCATGTAGTTGCAGTAATAAAATATGTTTAAAACCTTCTGGTAATCTCCAGCTTGGTCTGGGTTGTCAAAGGTCATGCCTCCACTGGTGCTCGACGCTTTCACAGTCGGACCGCTAACTCCCAGGTGAGCAAAGGTGTTGTTACCTTCGGTGCTGTCCGTCGAGACCCAGTCAGCCGGGAATGGAGGTTGACCCTGGGGCAGAGGCTCTCTTGGATCAGGAAGGCCGTAAGCTTCTGCTGCCAGGGGGAAGTCTACAACTTCCCTTGTAACAGAGCCGTCTTTCCTGAAGATGTTGCCCCTGCACCTCACTGATTTGACCAGCTGGCGCGCATACAGTATATCACCAGTCTCTGCATCCACCATAACCCTGAACTGGCTTTCATAGCTGGGCATGGTCACCAGGACCTCCCAGGCAAGTTTCAGGTCATCGCCCGCGGGGAACCATGACAGGTTGGCTTTAATGCTGTCTCCAAACGGGCCCTTGTCAAGCACTGTTGGGCGGTCCGGAGAGTTGTTGAACGCGGCCACAACTGTTGGGACGAAACCTGTAAGGTCCACAGATGCCAGATAAACAGGCTGGCCGAACTGATCTCTGGCACCCTGCTCATCTTCATGAGGCACAGCGACGTGACTGGCTGCCTTGAGTACGGCATCCTCCACAGAGAGCCTGGGGGCGACGGCTAAGTCCCGGTCCACAGTCACGCTGCTCCCAACGGTATCCACCAGCGTTCCGTCCGGGGCAAAGCGCACCATCTCAGAGGCCTGAAAGATCTTGATTCCCTTGTAGGCCTGCGCCAAGTTGACTGCTGCCCCGCCAGAGGACGTCTTCTGGACATGAGGGTCGGGCATGAACTCCGCTGGCTGGGTGGCAGATAGGCCGAGGGCTCTGCTTATGGACAAGACGTGGTCGAGAGCTCTCTGGATATAGTTTTCCGTCCCAGCCTGGGACGACTCAACTGTTATCGAGGCTGGATTGCCGGTGATGGAATTGAACCTGTCTATCCTTACATTGGTATACTCCGTGGAGGCTTCAGAAGCAAGGGACTTAAGCTCGCTTTTTCTCAAAGCCTTCTCTCTATTTATGCTGAAATCTCGGACATCGACTTCTCTACTCATACCAATATCTCCTATCTCTATTTCTGCCAGGGTCGTCGCAATTGCTTGATCATGGCGCGAGCCGCATCCTCGTTATATGGCCTGAAGATTGCCGCAATACTATGGTGGCACCGGATAAAAAAGCAGCTTCAGTTCCACCGGGAATTGGCGCTTTCAGGTGTATAACTATGTACGATCTAATCATATTTCAGCGGCATCAGGCTATGATATTTGAAGATCGAGGTGATCGTTCAATTTGAACTGGCTGCAAACCTATAGCTTCGACATGCCTAACTAATTGACCCCACCATAGTAGCTATCTGTTCTGTGAATAAATAATTTTCTGACATAGTTAGGACAAAAGCAGGGCTAATCCCCGCCAATTCATTGGCGGGATACAGCCCGCACCTATTACTTTCACTCTACGCAGCTCAACTATATAATCAAGCTCGTCCAAATATGATTTCACCAGATGATAGTGCGAAAAACTCTCAGAGT
>Ga0074195_1000351_pt1 | contig 97943 bp, 92 predicted proteins | sample EPASupsiteHSE623_FD_64525 | JGI IMG/M metagenome (GOLD analysis project Ga0074195, IMG submission 64525) | Bioremediated contaminated groundwater from EPA Superfund site, New Mexico - Sample HSE6-23 | ecosystem: Environmental > Aquatic > Deep subsurface > Groundwater > Contaminated ...
CCTCCCCTTTTACTGTAAAAATCACACTTGCAACAGCAATACCTACAATTTTTGTACAGGAGATACTTCCAAACGGAGTTAGAGTACTCAAGACCGTTGATGTTTCGGGGACAACTCTTAATGTTAATTTTACCGCCTCTATGGCAGCAAACGCCCCGATGATAGTCAAAGTATCTCCCTCTCCCACAATTCCTATGCCTACAAATTACGATGTTACAATAAACAACAACAACAGCCTTACTCTTAATGGTTTTCCATCCGGGAACGGTTCTTACGGTAACACTTACAAATCATATCTTATACCAACAGGTTTTACAAGAACGTCCTCTCTGGGGGTAGGAAACTGGATATCGCATGCGGTCCTTTATGTGCAGGGCGTTTACAGAATCACCGGCTCTATGGATCTGAACAATGTCTCTATTGTTGTTCTTAACGGTGGCAGGGTTGAGGTTGCCGGTTTAACAACCGGAACCCAGAATGCAAATACAGTTACCGTATATGTAGAGAACGGAGGAACATTTGTCTCTTCTAAAGAGGTACACATATCTAACGGAAAATCAATCGTCAACAAAGGTACAATGTCGTTAAGCTACCACCTGAACATCTCAACAAGATCAAACTTCTACAACGAGGGTGCCCTGACCGTTACAAATGCAAAAAAACCAAAAACCATTTATGTAACCAATACCTCTTTCTTTTATAATAGCTCTACAGTTTATTGCGATAATATAGAGATGTCTGATAACGCTTCTCTGCTAAATGATGCAGGTTCCACATTTGAAACAGAGGACTGGTACCAGACCACCGGTACAACCACAAACAATCATGGACATATTGTTGCCACATCTGAATTCAAGTCAAGTGGTTCTTCATACACAGTTAACAACTTCTGCAGCATTAATGCTCATCATGCCAGTCTTCAGGGGGCAACATACAACCTTTACGAAGGCTCGCTGTTCACTAGTCAGACATTATATACAAACAATATAATAATAAACATGACCGGAGGCAGTATGATGCAGACAGGCACTATAACAGAGGTATACAGCATGAAGGTCCGTTCGTCTTCTGACACCTATTCTGTATTCAAATGTACCGGAACCATTCCTGATATGAGATATGCAGCTTCTGAGTTTAAAGGCAAGATTGAGCTCGTTCACGCCCTTCTGGTAGACGGCAGCGGCACAAACGGCAGAGACAGATATATAGCAATGTTCAACAACAATGGTTCTATCCTCTCAAAGACACAGACTCAAAATATTGTCGCAACAACATGTAACGACGGAGCTGGTCAGATAATAACTCCTCCTCCTGCTATAACCGATAACGACGGCGATGGTGTAGGAGAAGCTCTTGATGCAGATGATAACGATGCAAGCGTAGCCTTTGTCTCTTATTTCCCTTCAGGAAGCACTTGGGGAACCTACGCATTTGAGGACCTGTGGCCTGTTAAGGGCGATTATGATGTTAATGACATGATACTTGGGTTCAAGATTTCTTACTATACAAATGCATCTAACCTTGTTACAAAACTTCGCCTCGATTATAACCTGCGTGCCGCAGGGAGCACATATAACCTTGGTGCAGCATTTCAGCTGGACAAGGTTGCAGCCTCTAATGTTCAATCTGTAACCGGTCGTGAAATAAGCGGCATATCTCCGTTTGGCGTTAATGCAAATGGCACAGAAGCAGGTGTCTCTCTAGCAGTCATTCCGCTCTTTAACAGTCAGAAAGATGTTGTGTCAAACCAAGGCTTTCTTAATACATTGAGTGGAACCCATGTAATAACACCCGACCAGTATCTCAACGTAAAATTTGTAACTCCTTTCCAACAAGCAGATATTGCAGTGAGTTCGTTTAATCTGTTCATTGTCGTCAACACAAGAGATCTTGAAATTCACCTTCCTACTTTCGACGGCACATCAAAATTCAACCCATTATTGGCCAGTGGAGGATCTCTCTACCCTGGTGATCTGTTCAAAAACGTCGATGGTATGATGTGGGGATTGATGATTCCGGAACCATTCCAGTATCCGTCTGAATACAACTCAATTGTAAAGGGATACCTTCATTTTGCGGAGTGGGCAACTTCCGGTGGCTCAAGCTATCCCGACTGGTACAAAGATCTTTCGGGTTACATAGATCAGGAATTTATATACCAACCATAGCAACATATAATTTTTTTTATTATTTTTACTCTTCGAAAGCTGCTTTGCAGATAAAATTTATAACTATGAAAAAGCTATTGTTTCTCTTGTTCATGATTATACCCGGTTTGGTATTTTCAATCGGAAAAGGAGAGGGTCAACAAGTCCCAAAAATGAATTTTTACGGTGTGGATTACACATTGGTTAAAACTTTCGGAGTTAAGGAAGATGCAGGGAAGGTTGCCAAAGCCTTTGAAGAGATCAACAAACTTATTGTTACAGAGACAAAGAAATATCAGTATGGCAACTTCTTTGCCAAATATGTAAGGGAAATTGATCAATCCACAGAACTCAAAAAAATTCAGTTTACAATATTTGACAATGTTAACATAGATGAGGCAATATACAGGGCACGAGTTATGAACGAAGCCGGAATGCCAACATACAACAAAGCTTTCCGGATTGACGATGCAGCACTTGCTTCTCTTATCAAATCTTTCAATACAGGAAAGGATACCGGATACGGAGTAATTTATGTTGCAGAACTTCTCAACAAGGAAGATGGCCTTGGTAACTTTATTGCTGTTTGCTTCAATGTAAAAACAAAGAAAATTGTATTTGCCGACAGGGTTTCTGCAAAAGCAGGAGGCTTCGGTCTGAGAAACTACTGGGCAGGTCCTCTCGAGAAGATATTCAAGCTGTAATTTTTTATATCAAATATATTAAGCCTGCAAATAAAATTGCAGGCTTATTTCTTTACAGATAATCAAATATCAAAATCGTTATGAAAAAATTTATTTTGTTTACTCTGATTCTATTTATCGGAGTTATTGCATCCGGTCAGAGCATAAAGAGATCTTCCGGCAGTCTGGATGCATTAAAAGGCATTAAGAACATTGGTGTATCATTCACATACAACAACATGAAGGTAGGAAAGATGGATGAAGAGAGATATGTTCAGGAAAAGATTTCTGATTACAATAAAAAGAGAGCCGGTTCCGGGGAGGCATGGCATAAAGAGTGGATTGCTGACAGAAGTGAGAGGTTTGAACCAAAGTTTGTCGAACTGTTTTCAAAGTATCTTGGAGAAAAAGGTATTAACGCTAACCTTGGAACCGGGGATATCATAATGAAGATTAATGTCAATTTTATTGAGCCCGGCTTTAATGTTGGCGTTGCGAGGCGTAATGCTTCCGTAGATTTTACCTGTATTATCACTACTCCTGATGGAAAAGAGATTGCTTCTGTTATTGTTAAGGAGGCATCGGCAAACAGTTTTGGCGGGAATGACTATGATGTAGGATACAGGGTTCAGGAGTCTTTTGCAAAAGGTGGTCGGGAGCTGGCAAAGTTTATGATAAAGGATGCCCGGCTTTAACAGTTTATTTTACTTGCTCTTTCTGTAGCTAATAACGGCCCAGCTGTTAAACAACAGCGCAAATGCCAATAATGCAACTATCTGTCTGACAAGCGCATCTAGTCCGCTTCCCTTTAGATACACCATTCTCATTATTTCAATGAAGTACTTCATTGGATTGAAAATTGTTATTATCTGAGCCCACCGGGGCATACTCTCAACTGGTGTGAAAAGGCCGCTCATAAGAATAAATATTAGCATGAAGAAGAACATCACAAACATTGCCTGCTGCAAAGTATTTGAATAGTTGGAGATCACAAGTCCAAACCCCGACACAACAAATACAAAAATAGATGCGAGCAGATAAAATGTAAAAAGACTTCCCTGCGGGGTTATCCCATAAATGATCCTCCCTATTATCACAGCTATTGTAAGTACCACAAAGCCAATTAGCCAATAGGGAATGAGCTTTGCCAGTATAAATGTGAATTTGCCCACCGGCGTCACGTTAATCTGTTCAATTGTTCCAACCTCCTTCTCCGAGACAATATTGAGTGCCGGCAGAAATCCGCAAAGAATCGTAAGCAACATTACCATTAAGGCAGGAACCATGAATTTCTTATAGTCCATAGCAGGATTGTACCTGTTTTGAGGTACAATCTCTATTCCTCTTGAAGCAGTTTGGTTATTGAGCTCCATGGAATAATCGGCAATAATGGATGCAAGATATGCGCTCCCCATTCCTGCTTTTGTCCCGTTTACAGCATTTGCAGCAATCAACACTTTTGCGTTGCCCTCCTTAACAAGAGATTTTTCGAAACCTTCCGGTATTTCCAGAATAATGTCTGCATCACCCTTGTCAAGGGTCTTAAGTGCAATGTTGTAGCTTTCAGAAATATTGCTGAGATTGAAATATGCCGATGCCGATATTTTTTCTGCAAGTCTGCCGGAAAGCTGACTATGGTCACGGTTGACAATTGCAACATCGATATCCTTAACATCCAGGTTGGCAGCCCACGGAAGCACAATCATCATCATTGTTGGGAACAAGAGTATAAGTCTGGGTAGAAACTTATTCCGTCTTATTTGTTTGAATTCCTTCTCAATTAAATATTTTAACATATCATGCGAGTCGTTTTTTGAACATTTTCAAGCTTATTAAGATAAAAACCGTAGCCATTGTGCAGAGTACTCCTAGTTCTAAAAAAGCAGAATCAATTGTGAGCCCCTGAATCATCAGCTTTTTAACTGCTATTATATACCATTTTGCCGGAATGATATTGCTTATTAGTCTTAGTATCCATGGCATATTCTCTACCGGATAAATCATTCCGGAAAGCACCATTGTAGGCATCATGAAAACCATTCCCGAGATTAGCATTGCAGCAACCTGTGTATCGACTAAAGTGGAGACCAGGAGACCTATCGAGAGGGCTACCAAAATAAAGATGAGAGATATGAAAATAAGCCAGAAAAGACTTCCTGAAATTGGAACTCCCAGTACAAAGACAGCCAGAAGTAATATAGTAGTAAGGTTGACAAACGATAGGACAAAGTAGGGAACAGCCTTGGCAATAATAATAAATATGGGTCTCATGGGAGAAACCAGTAGTACCTCCATGGTGCCTACCTCCTTCTCTCTTACAATTGAAATTGAGGTCATCATTGCACAGATTAGCATGAGTATAAGGCCCATTACGCCAGGCACAAAATTGTAGGAGCTCTTCATCTGAGGGTTGTACAGCAATTTTACCTCTGGGATTATATTGATTCCTGATGCGACCACAGGACGGGTGACTGAAGGCACCTGGCTTTGCAGAAGTTCTTTCTGGCAGGCCATTATAATGTTAGTGGCATATCTGGTTACAGCATTTGCTGTATTCGGTTCGGTACCATCTGTTATCAGCTGTATCTGAGCGTGACCGGTATGTATCAGATTATCATTAAATTTCTCACTATATAGAAGAACAATGTTTGCCTTGCCTGATTTAAAGAGGGATTCGACATCTCCGGGATCCGATATCATCTTTACAACCTTAAAGTATTTGCTTGCCGATATTCTTTCTGTAATCAACTGAGTTGCCTGATCCTTTGCCGGATCAAATATGGCAATATTCACATTGTTCACCTCGCTCGACAAGGCAAAGCCGAACAAGATAATCTGGACGACCGGCATCAACAGCAGAATCATGACTGTTCTCACATCTCTGAAAATGTGATAGAACTCTTTTCTTACGAATACCAAAAACTGTTTCATCACCTGTATCTTTTTAATCAGCTTTTCTGTTTGAACCTCCTGCCAGATGAATGAACACTTCATTCATATTTGCAGCATTATAAATTCTCTTTAAATTTCTTGGTGAGTCCAAAGCATCTATCCTGCCATCGACCATTATTGAAACCCTGTTGCAGTACTCCGCCTCATCCATATAGTGAGTTGTCACAAAAACGGTGATTCCTCTGTCTGATGCCTTGTATATAAGCTCCCAGAACTGTCTGCGTGTTACAGGATCGACTCCTCCTGTCGGTTCGTCGAGAAATACGATTTTTGGTTCGTGGAAAATTGCTACAGAAAAGGCAAGCTTCTGCTTCCAGCCAAGTGGCAGCGAGCTTACCAATGAATTCTTCTCTTTTTCAAAACCCAGTTGTGCAAGCATTTGATCTGTCCTTGGAGCTATCTCCTTATCATTTACACCATATATGCCGCCAAACAGTCTGAAATTCTCCCACACCTTTAAATCGTCATAAAGAGAGAACTTTTGGCTCATATATCCGATATTAGCTTTTACGTTTTCAGACTCCTTCTCAATGTCGAATCCTGCCACGATTCCCTTGCCAGAAGTAGGTTTGCTTAGACCGCAAAGCATTTTCATGGCCGTAGTCTTACCTGCTCCGTTTGCTCCGAGAAATCCAAAGATCTCTCCTTTGTATACTTCAAATGAGATATTGTCTACCGCAGTAAAGTGTCCAAATCTCTTTGTGAGATTTTCTACCTTTATAACCTGCTTGCTCTCTTGTTCCATTTCGTTAATCATTTCATATTATTGTGAAAGAGCCATATAACAATCTTCTATACCTGCCTTTATCTCCTTTACTTGTACATGGGTACAACCTTTTTCAAGCAGTCCCGCCTCAATATCCTTATTATCATGAAGAGGATTTATTAATGTTACATGATGTTCATCGCCAAATGCAAATGCGCTGCCTACTATATCCATCTCCCGTACTTCGTTCAGTAACCGAGACATATTGTCACCTGTAACAGCAAACAGTTTTTTACCAAAGCCGTTTATTATATTCTGCGGAGTTTCAATCCGGAGGAACTTACCCTCGCTTATCAGTGCAATCCTGTCGCATATAACAGCTTCATCCATATATGGCGTAGAGACTATAATGGTTATATTCTGCTGTTTGAGTCTCCTTAGCATCTCCCAGAACTCCTTTCTGGAAACCGGATCCACCCCAGTTGTGGGTTCATCCAGAAAAAGCACCGATGGTTTATGAATAAGCGCACAACTTAGAGCAAGCTTTTGCTTCATCCCTCCGGACAAAGCCCCTGCCTTTCTGGTTTTGAACGGTTCAATATGCCTGTAAATATCTTTGATAAGATGATAGTTCTCCTTTATAGTAGTGTTGAACAGAGTTGCAAAAAACTCGAGATTTTCCTCCACCGAAAGATCCTGATAAAGAGAAAATTTCCCCGGCATATACCCTACTCTGCCCCTGATCTCCTTGTAATCCTTTACGACATCGTAACCATCGACAGTTGCACTGCCGGCATCTGCCAGAAGCAGGGTGGTAAGTATTCTGAAAAGCGATGTTTTACCCGATCCGTCAGGTCCTATCAGCCCAAACATCTCTCCCCGGGGAACCTGAAAGCTTACCCCTCTTAGTGCTTTTACTGTTCCGTAACTTATCTCTAAATTTTCTGCGGTAACACTGTACATATCATTTATCCGATTAGTTACCAAAACTTACCTGCCCATACATGCCTATCTTGAGGAATCCGTCATTCTTAACCATAATCTTAGTTGCATACACCAGGTTTGCCCTTTCGTCTTTTGTCTGAATCGTTTTAGGCGTAAATTCAGCCTTATCCGAAATCCAGGAAATTTTTCCCTCATACTCTTTCTGGTCTTCATCTCCAAAATCTGCATAAACCTTTACTATTTGACCAATTTTCAATTTCGACAGCTGGCCGGATGTCATATATGCTCTCAATATTATGTTGTCTATGTCTGCAATCTTGAAAAGTGGTTTTCCCATAGCCGTTACCTCCCCCTTCTCTGCATATTTTGCCAGAACTGTTCCCTTGATAGGCGATGTTATCTTACATTTATCAAGTTGATCCTGAAGTTGGACAACCTGAATCTCTAAGGCGGCACTCTCCTTGTCCACACTGTTGTTTCCCTTTTCAAGGCTCGATTTCTGTGCATCAAGCTGTCTCTCTAATGTAGAAATCTGGCCGTTTATGTCGTCGAGCAGTTTTTTATTACCTGCATTCGCACTTATCAGATTATTTGCTCTTTGCTTCTCTATCTGCAGATTTGCAATCTGTTGTCTTGTAACGGCCATTTGTTTTGTCACATCTGCTCTTCTGCTGATTACGGCACCGTTACTTGCAAGAAGTCTCTGCTTTTGCAGCTGTAATTGTATGCTGTCTACATATCCGAGTAACTGACCTTCTTCCAGAACTGATCCCTCTTCTATATTGAATTCCACGATTTTGCCATTTGCTTCCGAAGAGACAATAATTTCTGTTGCCTCGAAATTACCGGAAATATCATATTCCGCACCTTTGTCCCCACAAGAAGGAGTTAGAGCCAATGCAAGTAAAACCATTAGTATTAAAGCTGAATTTTTCATATCTCTTTTTTATTATTTCTTTAGTTATTAGTCGTATTCTTAAGATCATAAATCGCCATCATAAGTTCAATTTCGTGCTTTGCCCTGTTAGTACGTGCTATATCAAGAAGATTAATCTCCCTCAGAAGCTCAGAAACCGATATTGTTCCATTTTCCAGTTTTGCCTCAGCGGCCCTTTTTATGTTCTCCCTCAAGGTAATCAACTCGTCATCTCTCTCCATGAGCATCTTTATTTTATTTATTGCCACATCCTGCTGTGTACTCTTCAGGTTAGCATTGTAAAGAAACACCTCTTTTTGACTGTCTGTTGTTTTCCTGCTGATATCTATGATCCTGAGCTCATTTTTCTTTGTATAGAGCCCCCCAAGGTTCCAGGCAACCTTTACTCCTGCAATGTAAAAGGGAGAGAACTCTGCCTTTAACATATTGAGTCCCGGCTTTCCGTAACCTGCCTGAATATAGGCACCTGCCTTGATTCTGTTTTTAGCAGCGATTAACGATGCCTGAGAGTCATAAAACAAACTCTGTGCTTTAAAAAGATCCAGCTCAGGACGTTTGTTCTCTTTTGAATAGACGGCGGTTGACGGTTTTTCTAATGTTGCATCGGTGTTGATCTTTTCTCCAATCATTGCAGATAACATAGATATAAAAGCCTCCTTGTTTGCAAGAATTTCTGTCTCACGCTGAAGTGTGTTCAGCTGTTCTACTTTAACAGCATCTATGTCTGATTGGTTAGCCATACCATTTTGCATATATGCAGAAACCTGCTTGTAACTCCTCTCCAGATCTCTCTTTAGTATCTCTGTCTGAATTAGTTGTTCGTTTAACAGAACAATTCCAAAAAAAAGTTGGTTAACCCTCTCCTTTAAAGTATAAATATCTACATCCAGCTTGCTTTTTTCCAAGGCAGCCTGAGCTTTGGCACCCTCTTTTTGCGACAATGTTGCTCCACCATCCCAGATTGTCTGTTCTAGCTGTACAACTGCACTGTACTGATCCTTACTCATAGATTTGATTGTCGCTCCCGGCAATGTGAATGGTATTTCAGTCACGTCGGACTGATAACTCGCCTTTGCACTAAGAGATATTTGCGGGAGGTAGTTTTTGTTCGCATTGTCTATCCTGAATTCTCTGGAACTCTCTATAAATCCATACTGAACAATCATAGGGTAATTATCCCTCGCTTTGGTCTGACAATAGTCAAGTGTGTACTGGGCAAAACAATCTGCGCTGAAAAATAATAAAAGCAATACAATGCAGAAATTGATTTTTTTCATATCGGTATAAATAAAATATATTTGTTGTATATAACGCTCATTTTTTAATGCAAATACCCCCCCATACCGTCTCTATTATCTCTTGCCTCCTCTTCTGGACAAAAGAATCAAATTCAGTCGGAGTCAGGTTCCTTACCCCAAGTAAAAGAGGTTTTGCGAGAAACATGAATATGTTTAGTGAAAGAATATTCAGCAACAAGTCAAAAGCAGAAATATCCCTGATGTTACCTTTTTTAATTTCAATCTCAAGATCTTTCTCCAGGTTTCCCAGAATTATCAGAGACGATTCCCTCAGCTTGCCGATTATATTTTCAAATCTCGCCGGATTAGTTGTCAGCTCATTGATAATCAAAAATGGCAACTTTGGATTTGCAATAATCACATCCAGATGAGTTACTATAATGGCCTCGACCTTCTCTTTTAAGCCGCAGTTTTTCACTGAATCAGAAGATATAGCAGATGTAAGGATAGTAAATTTCTTTTCGAAAAGTTTCTCAAAGAGGTTGTCCTTTGTCCTGAAGTAGTAATGTACAAGAGCCTGGTTACAACCAACCCTTCTTGCAATTTCTGTGGTTGTAGTCATTGCAAACCCTTTACTCAGAAACAGCTCCTCTGCCACCTCCATTATTTGTTGCTCGGTATTCATATTTGACTCAGCTTCTCTAATTCTCACAATAATAATTATTAATACTCTTATTTAATAGCTCTATTAGTCCACAAAGTAAAATAAACTTTTTCTACTCTCCAAAAGTTTTTTCAAAACTCTATTCATTTATTTTTTGTTATATTTGAACATTAATGAAAGATTTGATGCGTAATTCCTTTTTAATAATTGTTACTTGTCTGCTTCTGACCTCTTGTTTCAAGATGCCAAATGACCCATATATTTCGCCCTTAAAAGTGCCGGATGATTTTGACTGGAAATCTATTGAAGCAAAGAAGGTAACTATTACCCAAGTCTCTTCTGTACTTAATGAAAACGGCGATACTGTTGCCTCTTTTCTCCCTCCCGGAGATTATGGTCTCATTGTGGGTAAGACCAGTACTCTAAGGGTAGTGCAGGAGACAGCAGCAGCTGCGGTTCCAACAAAGGCATTGGATAATATAAAATCAAAAGAGAAGATTCATTTCCCTGCAAAGGATAAATATGCAACAGTCATGTTTGAGGATTTGTTCCCCGACAAAGGCGACATGGATATGAATGACATTGTATTTGGCCTTAATATTGTCTATTATCTTGATAAATCGTCTAATGTGATTGCCATTCTTATTAACATAGAACCTCGCGCACTAGGAAGTCTGGCAATTAATATTGGTCTTGCTGCACAGTTGTCTTCGCCCAACAAGTTAAATATAGTACAAAACATCTCCCATTCAGACGATCCGGCTCTTGCATCATTTTTTAGTGTAACTACAAACAGCAAGGGTTATTCTCCTGAACTTGGGAACATATATTCTCAGGTGCTGCCTCTTACCGGCGACTTGCGCTCTTTCTTTGACAATACAAAAGATCTTTTTCTTAATGTCAGGAACGTTGATGTTGTAACTCCTACGAGAGACTTCTCTGCCCTTATAGAGATTAAATCGGCCAATGTCTTCCCTTATTCAAGCATGACCTTCCTCGAAACAACACAAAACGGCAAGATCAATCTTGATATTTTTGCAGTAGTAGGGAACAGAGGCAAAGAGATTCATTTTAAGGGTCAAAGGGCAACCGATCTGTTTGATTTCCGCAATTTCGTGGACACATGGCCAAAAAGTGATTTTTCTACAGTGGACAACTGGGTTTGGGCCGTCATCTGTGACCGATCTATAAGGTATAATCTGGAATATGTGAAGATATACAATGCCTATCCTAACTTTAAAGTTTGGGCAGAAGGTGGAGGAGCAACAAATTCTGACTGGTACACTCCCTCTGTGGATGACAGTCTCTATCAGAAATCCAACTACCACTACATTAATTAAGCAAGGCGACCTTTTTTGAACAGCTTTGATTTTATCTTTACTGTAAAGGGGAAAAGAAGTATTGTAAGATTCTTTGGCGTTACATGCCTGACTACACCGTGTCTGCAGAAATACGTCAAAATTTTAATTCTCTCTTTTAATGACATTACGCAAGCATTGTATGCAACCGCGTTTACAATGTCTGATATCAACCTGTCCGAGATATTTTTCAATCTCTTCTCCTTGTCAGAAAAGATGAGCGAAAGTTGCTCTATTACACAGAAGTATCCTTTTATGTTTCGTTGAGAGAAGTTGTTTGTCATTGTAGAATTTGCCCTTATCCTTCTGTGGAAGAAATTTCTGGGAATATAGCCTATTCTCTTTGCTGCAACATAAAGTATAGGCGTGAATAGCTCGTCCTCGTGTATGATTCCGGGGAAGAACCGCAAACTTATCCTTTCTATTAGCTCTCTTCTGGCAAAAATAAGCCACGGAGCTGCCCTGAATATATTTTTTTCAAGTAAGGCCTCTGTCATCTCTACTCCGTCATATACCTTCTCTTCAATTTTGCCGGCACGGTAGTAGTTATAACCCCAACCGTCAGATTTATTGTCTTCGGAGAAGATAACAGAGTCAAATGTCACTATATCCAGATCCTGAGAAATGCATTTTTGATAGCACATTTCCAGTGCATCCTCCTCTAGCAGGTCGTCACTGTCCATAAAATAGACGTAATCACCTTTTGCATTGTCCAGACCCGTGTTCCTGGCAACCGACTGACCGCTGTTTGGCTGAGAGAAGCATCTTATCCTGTTGTCTTTTTTAGCAATACTATCGATTATCTCCGCGCTCCCGTCAGTGGACCCGTCGTTTACCACAATAATCTCAATATCCCTGAGAGACTGGTTCTGAATGGAAGAGAACGCCGCCTGTAGATACTTGTCTGTATTATAGACAGGAATTATGACACTGACCTTGGGTGTAGTCATTTTTTATAATCCGCAAAATTAATCGGTCCTTTTTTCATGCTTATTGCCCTTGAAAACTTATCTGCAAGCATATAGCAGAAAGCTTTGACGAATTTTCTGAACTCAACTCCAAATGATGTTTCAGGGAAAACCTTCCGAACCATCTCCGGCGTCCATTTCTTAGTGAAGAATGAGCTATAGTATTCATCCTCAGGGTTCACAAGTATTTCAAGAGAGTCTTTCCACTCAATTCTGACTGTTGTCGTATTCACCCTGGAAAACATAAGCAATCGGAAAGGGATGGATTGATATGGCAGGTAATTAAGGAAAAGATCACCATAGTCCGCATCAAACTTATACGGCATTTTCGATTTTTCATAAATTACCATTTTGTTGTCAATTTCAAGCATTACCCACCTGTGTGAGGTTTTTGGTGCAAGGAACTCCCCGAGAAGACTAGGAGTCTCTATGTATCCCTTCTTGGAAACTCTAAACTGCTCCTGCATAAACTTGTAGGGATTATCTACATGCTCAAGTACGTGACAGCATATTACATAATCAAACTCTCTGTCACCGAAAGGGAGATTCTCACCATCTGCCTGAACCAGTGTCTGGTGAGGATATAGCATGAAATCGCCCCTTCTGTGGAAGTTGTCATCAACATATCTTTCTGTCAAAACATTTGCTCGACGAGTTGGATTGCTCCCGGGACCAACCTCCAGTACCCTGAAGGATCTTTTTAAGGACAAACTGTCCTTGCTGTAAGGATTTCTGATTTTCATTTTCAAAATAATTCCCGTAAATTTAGCAAAAACATATAAGAACTAAAAATTCCATCATATATTCTCATGAGTATTAAAGTTGCATATTGCATACCCGCTCTCTACTCAATAAGCGGCATGGAGAAAACCCTGACTATCAAGGCTAATTACTTTGCCGATGTACTCAATTATAAAGTCAGTATAATCCTTACAGACGGAAAGGATCGTGCAAATGCATTCGCCCTTTCAGAAAAGATTGAGGTTATCAATCTTGATATAAACTACGACAAAATCTGGAGTTATCCCATTCACAAAAAGGCAATTATCTACCTTCAAAAGCAGTGGCTCTTCAGAAAAAGGCTCTCAAAGGTATTGAATGAAATTAAACCGGATATTACTGTTTCCATGCTCCGGAGAGAGATAAATTTCATCACAAAAATAAAGGATGGAAGCAAAAAGGTTGGAGAGATGCACTTTAATAAAAGCAATTATCGTGATTTTGACAAAACCGGTTCACCCAATATTTTTAAAACGATTATTGCTAAACTTTGGATGAATCAATTGGTCAGGAACTTAAAAAGACTTGACAAGTTTGTGGTCCTTAGCTACGAAGACATGGAGAAGTGGGTGGAATTGAATAATGTAGCTGTAATTTACAATCCAATAGCAAATATCCCGACTGCCATATCTGACTGTTCATCAAAAAAAGTAGTTGCTGCTGGTCGCTTTGTAAGGCAAAAGGGATTCGACATGTTAATAGATACGTGGAAAATTGTTTCTCAAAAACACCCTGACTGGACACTTACTATCTATGGCAGCGGCAACAAAGAGGCTTTTCAAAAACAGGTTGACGACAATAAAACTACTGAAACCTGCATTCTCAAAGATGCTGTGCTAAACCTTGAGGAAAAATTTGCAGAGAGTTCTATATTTGCATTCAGCTCACGTTTCGAAGGGTTCGGTATGGTAATATCCGAAGCAATGGCAAGCGGACTTCCTGCTGTCGCGTTTGCCTGCCCCTGCGGGCCAAAGGATATAATAGAGAATGGGGTTAACGGATTACTGGTAGAGTTGGGCGACACTGAAGGGCTGGCAGAGAAGATTTCACTTTTGATTGACAATGAGGTAATAAGAAAAGAGATGGGTAAAAAGGCAAGAATAAGAGCAGAGCGGTTCGGCATTGAGACAATAGCCAATGAATGGGATGAACTTTTTCGCTCTCTATTGGTTAAATAATCATACATTTACCTAATATTTTCCAATTTAAGATGCAAAAATTGTATAATTGGATCAAACAGAATCCAGCTGTCAAGAAGAGAGTTCACTTCCTGATTGAAAGACCCCATCGTTCCAGACCACGTTGGTGGATAAGGAATTTAGTTATGCCATTTCTAATAAAGAAAGGCAAAAGAGCATATATTGCATCAACTGTCAGACGCGACCTTTATCCGTTCAATTCATTTGAAATAGGCTACAAATCAATAATAGAAGATTATGCTACATTGAATAACGGCATGGGGCCCATAAGTATCGGGGATCATTGCCGTATAGGAATAGGTTCTGTCGTTCTGGGGGATATTAAAATTGGCAACAATGTTACAACAGGACAACACTGCATGTTATCTGGGATGAACCACAACTATCAGGATATTGAAATACCGATGGAGGACCAGGGAGCATATGCATTGCCTATAATTATTGAAGACTGCGTATCGATTGGAGCCAATTCCGTCATTCTGCCGGGAGTCACCATAGGGGCTCATAGTTACATAGGTGCCGGAAGCATTGTAACCAGATCTGTCCCCCCTTATTCTATCGTTTCCGGCCCATCTGCCAAAGTTACATTTGACCTTAAAAGTGGAAAAAGAATAAAATAATATATTATATGGAATTAGAAGTATTTGTTGCCAGATTCGCCGCTCAGTTTGAGCTTACTAATGTGGAAGACATTTCTGCGAGTACCGACTTCAAAGAACTGGATGAGTGGGACTCACTGGTGAGTCTCTCTGTTATTGGAATGGTAAAGAATGAGTGTAATGTAAAAATTGCCGGAAGTGATATTAAGAATGCAAAAACGGTAGAGGATTTATATAATCTGGTAAAATCAAGAATGTGATGTCACAGGACAATGTATTCTCTTTGCAAGGAAAATCAATACTTGTATCAGGAGCGTCCTCCGGTATAGGAAGGACCATTGCTGTTAGTTTGTCAAGACAAGGAGCAAATGTGTTTATTACCGGACGGAACGAACAGAGACTTATGGAGACGTCCCGCAAACTTGACGGGGCCGGCCATAGTACTATTATTGCCGACTTAACCAGGACCTACGATCTGCAAAAGATCTCAGACAAAGTAGCTCCGTTGGATGGCATAGTCTTTTGTGCAGGCATCATAGACTATATGATTGCGAGAAATATAGACATGACCTCTCTTGATGATATTATGAGTGTTAATTTTAAAAGCCAGATAGCTCTTTATCAGAAACTTCATCAGAACAGGAAGCTTAATAAAAATGCATCGCTTGTATTTATATCTTCTGTATCAGCCATCTCTGCTGTACCGGCAACCCTTGCCTACGCTGCGTCAAAAGCAGCAATCAACAGCTCGGTAAGGATTCTTGCCGCGGAACTGGCAAAGTCAAAAATTCGTGTAAACAGTATAAGTCCCGGATTAATTGAATCTCCATTGCTGCAAAACTCTGTGCTTGAAAAAGAATCAATTGAGACAAGCTTTTCGAAGTATCCGCTCGGTCCGGGTAAGGAAGAAGACGTTGCTAACGCTGCGGTATTTTTACTATCCGATGCATCGCGTTGGATTACAGGAACAACTATTTTAGTTGACGGTGGATATATGTTAAACAACTAATGTAATAAAGAGACCCTGTGGTGAAAACATTTATTAAAGCAATATCGTTTTACGTGCCTGAGACATTTGTTACAAATGCAGACATTGTAAAGGATTTTCCCGATTGGTCGGAGGAGAAAATTGCTCAGAAAATAGGTATCCGGAGAAGGTATATTGCCAATGATATGACCTCTGGAGATATGGCGGAATGCGCTGCCAACAGGTTGTTTGAGGAGTATTCTGTAGACCGCACTACTGTTGATACGCTAATTCTCTGCACGCAAAGTCCGGATTACTTTCTTCCCACAACTGCGTGCGTTCTTCAGGATAAGCTTGGGCTTCCGACATCTGTTGCTGCTTTTGATTACAATCTAGGCTGCTCAGGATTTGTTTACGGTCTGGGCATTGCCAAAGGCTTGATCTCAGCCGGTATTTCAACCAATGTCCTGCTACTTACAGCAGAATCTTACAACAAGTTCATACACCCCCTTGACAGAGGAAACAGGGCTCTTTTTTCTGATGCCGCTGCTGCAACGTTAATCTCTACTGATGGTGTTCTGGAAATTGGGGATATGGTTTTTGGCACAGACGGACGTGGTGCAAAGAACCTGATACTGGAAAACGGTGCTTTCCGGCAACGTGAAATGCAGAATATAGACATTGATCCGGAAAAAGGGATAAATCAATCCCCGGATTTTCTTTATATGGATGGACCGGAAATTTACAATTTTACACTAGAAGCTGTTCCGGCAATGGTTGAGGAGCTGTTGGCTAAAAGCAACCTTCTGAAAGAGGAGGTTGACCTATATGTCTTCCATCAGGCAAACAAACACATGCTCAGGTTTATAAGAGAATCTATAGGGATTCCCGATGATAAGTTCTATATGTGTCTGGAAAACATAGGTAACACCGTCTCTTCCACAATTCCTATTGCTTTGTACCATGCCTTTAAGGAGAATCGCATAAACAGCGAGTCGAAGGTATTGATTGCAGGTTTTGGAGTGGGATACTCCTGGGGAGGAGCTATATTGTCCGGAAAGGGAAAGCAATAATCAGGCTACTCTTTTCGCCTTTTCCCAGGTACCATCACCCCTTTTCTTTTTAATCAGGTAGAGGAAACCTTTTATGACATTTATATTCATGAATAGGAAATAGTATGGAACAAAAAGAATTTTGTTCCTGAGTTTCCTATCCTCCATTCTTTTTCCAAAATATGCAAGCAGATAAAACAGAAGCTGAAATGCAAACAGCACGGAGTATATAGCTGCCCCTCCAAGAATTACCAGCAACAGATTCAGCGGTAACAACGCAAACAGGAACAGAGGTGTCATTGTCCATCTTAACACCCTGTGCGATATATACTGAAACGATAACATTGGATACTTGAAGAAATTAAGCAAACCCCTCAACCTATATACAGACTGAATACCTCCTGCAGCTATTCTTACTTTTCGTTTTTTCTCCTCAGACATATTGTACGATCCCTCTTCCATTGCATAAGCATTGCTGCAATACTCTATTTTATAGCCCTTTTGAGCAATCCTCATAGATAGGATGAAATCATCAAGAAGTGTGTCCTCCTCCATTACTTCAAAAAGCTCTGTCCTTATGGCAAAAAGTTCTCCGGCGGCTCCAACTGCTGTATGCAATCTTGAATCCAAGGCTTTTAGAGTTGATTCATATTTCCAGTATATCCCTTCTCCTCCGGATGATGCACTATCCTTGTTTTTTGAAGCTATTCTCTTTTCGCCGGCAACGCATCCTACATTAGGATCTGAAAATGATTGTACAATCTCCGTAACCGCCTCTTTATTAAGCATTGTATTTGCATCGGTGAATATTACAAGACTGGTTCTTATAAATGACAATGCTCTGTTTAGAGCAGCAGTCTTACCACCTCTTCTTGGTTCAAACAGAATCTCAACATTATCATAGACAGATAATTTCCTGTTTGTACCGTCTGTCGAGCCATCGGTAACCCATACTATTTTAAGTTTGTCTGCCGGATAGTCCTGAGCCAATGTGTTTGCCATTTTCTCGTCAACAATATCCTCCTCGTTATAAGCAGCAATAAGGAGAGATACTTCCGGATACTCTTCCTGAGACAATTTGAATTTCTGTGGTTTAGAAAACTTCTCCTTTATCTTTACCATAAGGTACAAGAGGATCCCGTAACCCAGATAGGTATAGAAAACAATGAACAACGATATCCAGAAGAGAAAAAGTAATGTTTTCATTGTTTCTTGAATGTTTCGTCAATAACCTTCTGCATCTGCACGTTCCATGACAGGGTGCCTGCAATTGTTTCCCTTATCTCCGAAGGGCTCATTTTCAGCGATCTGTAGAAATCAATTATTCCATTGATATCTATTGCAGATTCATCTGCCGGAGCTTTTAGGATATATGGCATATTTTCAAAGTCATCATCAATCTCAGAATAGATAAAAGGTATGCCTCGTGCTGCATACTCTCTGTTTTTCAGCGTTTTTATCTTTGTTATGTCTGATCTGTGTCTTGCAAGACTAGCTATACCGAAATCAGATTTTTCAAAAAGTTCGTCAAGCTCTTCTCCAAAACTGGATCCTAAAAAATGAACATATTTGTCCAGTCCGTTCTCTTTAGACAAATCCACAAGCATTTTAACGTCCTTTGGCACACCATCACCCACAATGTTGAAATGCACTTGTACCTTTGGATTTTGCTTGTAATATTCTGCCATTCCTCTGATAATACGGTCGAAACCATGCCAGAAATGAATCTCTGCCACACCTATAAGGTTTAATATGTCATGAGTGTCATTTATCTTTGATTTCAGTTTGATGTTGTTGAAATCAATCCCATTTGATATGCAGATTGTCTTGACTCCGTGAATAACCGGAAAGTCTGTGAATGTCACGATTCTGTCTATGTAGTTCCTGAGTCTGTTGCGGTAAATACGGTTTAAAATAAAAATGAATCTGTATTTGAGGGCAGTATTTTTAACTTCTGTGTCATACGGATAGGTTGGCAGTTCCATAACTACCTTTATTCCTGCCTCTCTTAACCTGCCAAGCATTTTAAGTAGAGGAGGATTTATATTGTAAAAGCTTCTGATGTATACAAACTCAATTTTCTTACTAAGGATATAGTCGGCCAGCTTGCTGAATTTAAACCATTTAAGAAATTTCGCTGAGAAACCGTTGCCGAAATCCTCTATTATAGTTTCTCCGCAGAGTCTTCTCTGGTTTCCATGCTCGTCAATATCCATGTAGCACAACTCAACATCCATCCCACAGGCCTTCAATGCATCTATCTGATAGATGATTTTCTTGCTAATGCCGCTTTGGGGAGCAAAGTCGTAGAAGTGGATAAACAGGGCTTTCATTTGTTTTTTATAAGGTTAGATGGTTGATCCTTTACCTCTCCGGTAGCTTTTACAAAGTACTTCCTGATACCCTTTAGAACCCCCTGTACTCTTGTCCAGAAAGCTTTTTTAAGTGATCCGTCGGCACTTATGGTAGATGTACAACTTATTGCCCTTGCCTTTTTGCCTCTTACAAATGCAATTTTCCCATATTGTTTCAACCCGTAGGCCATTGCGCCATCTTCTCCTCTTATTATCTGAACACGGTAACCCACCTTTTTGCCGAATTCGATATTATAGGCAAAGACAAGGCCCCTAACGCTCCTCTCCGGACTTTTGAATGATTGTAAAAACAAATGTGTGTCTCTCAGAAGTTCATAGAAGAACATCCAGAACCTCGGATACTCCTTGCTTGGTACATAGCTCCACAAAGAAGATACCGCCACAACTCCGGGTTTCTCAAGTGCATCTATCATTGTCTCCACATACTTTTCCGGATACATAGTGTCGGAATCTATGCAGATATAATACTTGCCCTTTGCCTCCTGAAGACCCCTGTTTCTTGCATAACCGCAGCTTTTTTTGTCCTCATTGTAGAACCTGAGACCCACTGCTTTGTATACATCGGCTGTTCTGTCTGCAGAGTTGTTGTCCACTCCAATGATTTCAACAGGGTACTTACATTTGCTCTCGCTTAGTGACCATAGGCAACTAAGCAGCCTGGTTTCATCGTTGTAGGCGATTACTACTACAGAGGCTATCGGATTTTCGCTCTGAACAGCTGCCAGCTTTGCCTTTGCATCATCTATAATGTGCTGTGGTGCTGTACTGAACGGTTTCTCGAAAACTTCCAGATATTTACTATACCACTTCATATCCCGGATTTTTAGCAGTTAAACTTATCTTGAATAAAATGCAGTTATTGCAGAACAGATATATTTTATCTGCTCATCAGTCAATTGAACTGCCGACGGGAGCCATAGTCCCTTTTGTCCAACCATATTGGAAACAGGATGTTCACCCGGAACATTATATGCAACCTGCTTGTTGATAGGCGGATACATTATTCTGGTCCCAACCTGATTATCTTTTAGATATTGTTGAAGCTTTTCTCTGTCTTCTACAAATGTATCTATGAACCATGGTGTGGTAATGCTTAGATCCTGATCAAAAAATGAGATCTCTGTTACATCTTTCAGAAGTTTTTTGTATAGCGTAAGTATCTCCTTTTTCCTCTCAACCCTCCAAGGTAATTTCTTCAACTGTTCATTCCCGATAACAGCCTGCATTTCTGTAAATTTGAAATTGTAGCCTATGGAATCATGAACGTCGTTCCCCCCTCCGCTACGTCCAAAATCCTTAAGTCTTTTCAACTTGTAGGCCATGTCGTCGTCGTTGGTTATTATGGCACCCCCTTGTCCCGTAGAGATAACTTTTGGTGCAGAGAACGAGAAGCTTCCTGCAAGGGAGAATGCCCCCTGATGCTTTCCGTTCGGATACCAGGACCCAAGCGATTGTGCGGAGTCCTCAAGCAGAATAAGCCCGTTATCGTCACAAAGCTTCTGAAACGCCTCTATTCCGGCTTTAGGATACCTACCATTAGCCGTTACAATGAAAATTGCCTTTGTTTTTGGAGTTATTGCCCTTCTGGCACACTCTATATCCATACACAAGGTCTCTCTCTCTACATCCACAAAAACAGGCTCTGCTCCGAACATTTTGACAGAGTTGGGAGTTGCTATCATTGTGAAGTTTGGAACTATCACCTGATCCCCTGCCTTTATCCCAGCAGCAATGGCCATAAGAGTGAGGCTGATCGTTCCATTGTTCACGACAAAACAATATCTTGAACCTGTATATTCTGCTATGCGTTTCTCAAACTCTGCGGTGTTTCTGAATTCGGTGAGCCATCCCCCCTCATCCATATATCTGTTAAGTGCTTCCTTCTCTTCCGACCCAAACAAGGGTTCCATTTGCGGTATAAATTCCATAGTTGTGATTTTTTCTTTTTAAAACCTTCTTCTGTCTCTATCTGCTCCAAGATAAGGTCCGTTTTTTATTTCCAGTACTTGGGTACCATCCTCAAGAATTTCATATCCGTGTCCGGAGTTCAGAAGTATGAGGGTGTCTCCCTGTTTTACAGTCAGCTCCTCAACAAAAACCTCATCCAAAGTATAGATTCTGGCCTTGATACTGCCTCTACGTATGTATAAAACCTCCTGTGTCCTGTCGACACTCCTTTCCACTTGATTATGAATGTGTTTAAGAAGCTCTTTCCCTTTATTGTATTGCCATGAACCAACCTGGACAAACTCTTCATCGTTGGAATAAAACCCCAGACCTTCCGACCATGCTTCTGAAGGAACATATCTTGCCAGTACCAGATTATCGTATTTTATCTCTCTTATTTCCATTATGTTCTATTTTTAAGGTACCACTCTATTGTCTCTTTCACTCCTTGTTCAAAAGGCTTACGTGGCTTCCAGTTCATAAGTTCTTCTCCAAGTTTTCCTTCCACGGTCTTGTAAATCGCTCCATCCGGTTTTGTAGGGTCAAGTTCAATTGCCCCCTCATAACCTACATATTTTTTAATAAGATTAGCCATATCTATTACAGATATGCCGGAACCAATACCGACATTAACCGGTCCGGGATAGAAAGGCATATCAATTGCCCTTATGAGAGCCTCTGCCCCATCGTCAACATGCATCCACTCTCTCACCGGTGTGCCGGTTCCCCATACAATAACCTTAGGTTCATTGTTTTGTCTGGCTTTTACAAACTTCATAATTAAAGCTCCAAGTGCATGCGAACGCTCCTCTTCAAAATGGTCACCCGGGCCATACATGTTTGAAAGAATTATGTTGTATATTCTTTCACCATACTGCTTGCCATATGCATATGCTCCAATAATGAATGCCTTTCTCACAAAACCATATACCATTACAGATTCATGCATCTCTCCGTCCCATATCTCATTTTCCTTAAAGAGGGTTGCCTTTGCCGGATAGACACAATTAGAGACGGGATTTATAAATTTCTGGACGTTTGTTGCATGTGATGCAGCCAATACATTGGTAACCATCTTAAGGTTGTTATGGAATAGCTCAACAGGGTGCTTGTAACCAAACTGGATACCTCCCACAAAGGAGGCACAATTGATGACGGTTTCCGGCTTTACCTTTTCAAAAAGTGCAAGTGTCTGATTTTCGTCCCTTAAATCTGTGCCCATTGAGAGAGACGAAGCAGTATATTCAAGACCCCTCTCCTTTAGCTTAAGACACACTGTTTTACCTAAGAATCCCGTTGCTCCCAGTACTAAAATCATATTTCAACTCCTCCATAGTTGTCGTTTTCCAGGTCATATTTAACCATTTTGTAAACCAGCTCCTCCAGTCCCACTTTAGTCTGCCAGCCCAGCTCTCTCTTTGCCTTTGACGGATCACCCCAAAGTAAATCTACCTCCGATGGCCTAAAGTATCTAGGATCTATCGTAACCAGAATCTCACCTGTTTTTTTGTTTCTGCCAACTTCGTTTACGCCTGATCCTTCCCACTGTATCTCAACGTCAATAACCTTAAAGGCCATGTTCACAAAATCCCTTACTGTATATGTATGTCCGGTTGCAATTACGTAATCGTCCGGTTTATCCTGCTGAAGCATTAGCCACATTGCCTCAACATACTCCTTGGCATAACCCCAGTCCCTTTTTGAGTCAAGATTACCTAACGACAACTGTGACAACTTCTTGTTATGTATATTGGCAACAGCTTTGGTGATTTTTTTTGTCACAAATGTCTCTCCTCTTCTGGGCGATTCATGGTTGAACAGAATTCCATTGCAGGCAAACAGATTGTAAGCCTCCCTATAGTTTACGGTAACCCAGTAAGCATACAGTTTTGCAGCTCCATAAGGCGATTTTGGATAAAACGGAGTCTTTTCGCTCTGAGGTGCAGTGTCGGGAAGTCCCCCGAACAGTTCCGATGTGGAGGCTTGATAATATTTGCATGGGATGCCTGTATCTCTTATGGCATCCAGGAGACGTATTGCTCCTATTGCATCAACCTCGCCTGTGTATTCAGGAACCTCAAAAGAAACAGCCACATGGGACTGGGCTCCCAGATTATAAATTTCATCAGGTTTAATGTGTGATATCAGCCGATGCAGGTTGCTGGAATCTGCAAGGTCGCCATGGAACGTATGGTAATTTGGATGTGTCCATATTTTTTCCAGAATTCTCTGGGTTGTGAATACCGATGAACGTCTCAGTATTCCATAAACTTCATAACCTTTTTCCAGAAGGAACTCCGAAAGGTAAGATCCATCCTGACCGGTAATACCTGTAATAAATGCTTTTTTCATATTCAAATATACTTATTTTTTTTTGTGCTATATTTATATCAAATTTAAAACTTTGTCTATGGTCTACTCAACACTAACCAACGGGCTGGCTAACAACCTGTTCCAGATTGCTACAGGAGCCACTCTTGCACGTCGGAACAATACTGAATATGTAGCATGCACAATTGAAGAAACCGTTCCCAACGGCATGACTTTCAGCGATTTCATAAATCAATACCAAGGTAATACATTAAGGGATGTAAATTTTGTTGAGGGCATCCCTGAGGATTCTATAGAGTACATTCAACCCGGTTTTAATTATAGCCCTATCGAATATTTCGACAAAATAAGGTTATCGGGTTATTTTCAGAGCGAGAAGTTCTTCGACAAAGAGTATGTAAGAGAGTTGTTTGCACTTGACGAGGATAGACGTACTTACATTATGGGAAAATACGGGCATCTTCTTAATCAGGAGATTATCTCAATTCACGTAAGAAGAGGAGACTATGTGAACCGCCCTCTCAGACAACCTGTATGCTGTATGCCTTACTTCCGCAGGGCGATTGCCCGTTTTGGAAAGGATAAACAATATTTTGTCTTTAGCGACGATGTAAAGTGGTGTAAAAAAAGGTTTACAGGCAGCAACTTCCATTTCCCCGACCGCGAGTCACCTGTTACTGATCTCTATCTTCAGTCTTTATGCACACACAATATAATCAGCAACTCTTCATACAGCTGGTGGGGTGCATGGCTCAACAACAACCCTGAGAAAATTGTTCTGGTCCCGAAAAACTGGTTCGGGATCCAGATGAAAAATTATGATATGTCTGACCTTATACCCGAAGGATGGATAAAAATAAGGAACCCAAAGACAATTTCCCTTACTCTAAAGATTGCTTTATACTGGTCGGCAGATATTGCGAAAAGAGCCTGGTGGAGACTGACTCATCTTTAACTTTCCTTCCTTAGAATTTTTTTATTGACAAACTCCTTGATTCCAATCATTTTATCGAGTTGTCTGAACGAATAAACCATGGAAAACAACAACAGAAGAGATGCAACAATATAAGAGACTGTCCCATCCAGAAGCCTGAATGAAAAGAAGACTGCAGCCATCAATGATATCTGGAACAGCAGTACCTTCTTAAGTTCGTTACTTAAAGCAAATTCATAGAGCCTTGCTGTTACTATATTGATGATTACAAAATATACCAGATGTGCCAGCAGAAACGCCCACGCCAGGCCGGCCAGACCGTTCAGCAGATAGCCTGCAATACTGAAAACTAACATGCTGACATTAGAGTATATCCCCTCAAGAAAGAAAAATACCTTCTTGTTCCCTTTTGCAAAAGATATTGCCCCAATAGAATAAGATGCAGCCTTGAATATCATGCCAAATGCCAGCATTCTTATAAATCCTGTAATTGGCAAAAACTCTTTTGAAAGAAGTATCTGTATTACAAGTGGTGCGGTAATCACAAGCATTAGCAGTATTGGTGTTGCAATAAGCAGTGTTACCTCACCCTGCTGGTTAACCATATCCCTTATTTTGCCGTTATCTTCACTCACGGCCGCCAACCTCGGATAATAGTCAATGGCCATAGCAGAAAAAACAAGACCTATTGATTGCGAGGTTATACTCATTCCGGCCTGATATAATCCGAGTTCGGCTATTGACCCCGTGTTTATTATAAAGTTGTTAAGCAGGTATCCTGTTAATAATCCGATAGATATAGAGAGCATCATTGCCACGCCCAGCTTTACCATATCTGCACCCCCGGAGTAGGTCTCTTTCCAGGAGACCTTAACATCGGTGGTTTTTACCTTTGATGTATAGTAAACGCTTAGAAGATATGTAACCAGTGCCGATATTATCAAAGCCGGAACTATTCCTTTAATTCCGAAAAAGAAGAACAGAGGTGCAGATACCAGAAGTGTCACCAGTGTGCCGGTAACGGAATTGATTGCGTACCACTTAAGGTTTCTTGTACCCTGAAGAAGAGAGGAGTTGCCCGATGCAAGAATGTTGAACAGAACCATAAAGCCCAGAAGCATGAACGCCCATGTGTATTCTCCACTCTTGAAGGCGAACTGGCTGAGTAAGGGTGAAAGAGCCACTACTGCTACTAGCCCAAGCAACGCACTACCGAAAAGCCAGCGTCTGAATATTTTGAGTGTTTTTGAAAGCTTTTCTATATCGCCAGATTCACTTGATTTGGAAATATCCCTGACAGCACTGAAATTCAAACCAAGACCGGCTATATTATTGATCAAGGCAACCGAAGAGACAAAAAGTCCATTCAAACCCATTCCTGAGGGACCAAGCAAAACGGCAATGATTTTTCCTCTTACCAGATTGATGAACACATCTATTATCTGTGTCCCTCCGAAAAGTGAGGTTGCCTTAAATATGCTCTTGTATGAGCTTTTCTCTTTTGATGCCATTTATCCTGATACTTTTTCCCACAATTTTGTTGTCTTGTCATAACTCCTTATAACTCTGGCAGGATTACCGGCGACTACGCTGTACGGCGGCACGTCTCTGTTAACCAAACTGCATGCAGCAACTACACTGTGACGACCAATCTTTATCCCTTTTGTTATTACAGAATTTGCACCAATCCACACATCGTCTTCAATTACTATCTCAGAAGTGGTTACCCCCTGCTGATCAATCCTCTTTGCAACATCTCTGAAATTATGGTCTATCCCCGACAGGGTAATATTCTGAGCCAGATTTACATGATCTCCTATTTTCACCGGGCCTATCACTACATTTCCCAGTCCAATCCTTGTATGGTCGCCTATCCTTACATCGCCAACCAGATTATTTACAATTGAAAAATCCTCTATTACAGAATTCTTCCCTATGGAAAACTTGTTGAATGGGGCAATATCCTTTCTTACGCTTCTGTAAATGACAGATCCTCGCCCTCTTTTTATGTAAAAAGGCATTAAGAGCCTCACCCAGAATCTGGGTCTTGTCTTTACAGGATGAATCATGGCATTCAGAATAAATCCTTTAAAAGCCGGCTTGCTTTTGAAATATCTCTTAAGCTTTCCTGTCTTCATTATTATATTAATTAAAAATCCTTGCTGGTGTGAATGAATTTCTTGTTCACGCCTTTTGTCCTGAACAGATTGACAAACATGAGGATAAATATTAAAGGCAATCGGTTAATAGCTTTGAGACTCCTTTTTGTTATAAGAAAATCCGGGATCGCCATTGCAAAAGCTATCAACATAAGAACCAGCAATGCCCACCATTTTATTGTAAGCCTCCATTGGAGTACCAGCGTTATCATAGATGCTATGGCGATAATGCCCATTATAATTATTTTAGGGGGCATCATCCACACAAATATTCTTTCTACGTAATCTATATTGCGCGAGAATATTGCTCCGGGTAAATCTTTAAGAGCAGAAAAAAGAGAGCCGAACTGGGCCGCAATCCATCTTCGTCTCTGGTTGTAAAAACCCCTTTCCCCCTGAATTTTTTCATCGTAAACCATAAGGTTGTCCAGATAATCTACAAATATCCTGTCTTTAAAAAGTATGATTTCCAATTCCTTATCCTCCCCCGATGTTGAAAGTTGTTTAACATTATGTTTAAACCACTTGTAATCGAAGGCCATTCCCGATCCAATCAAAGCAGAAGAAAATCCCATATTCACATGCCCTTTTCTGAAGATTGAGTTATTTATCTCCTCACTTATGGCATCGAGGATTGCCATGTCATTGTTCAGGTTCTTCGCCGTCCGGTGGGCCTGTATGGCAGTAAGTCCAAAGTAGAATGCATCGTTTATCTCAGATACAAAATTTGGTTCTACAACATTATCGGCATCCAGAATTACAACCAGATCATATTTCTCCCCCTTTAGGCTGTCAATTGCCATGTTTAGGGCAACAGCCTTTGAACTGGTCTCAGGAGTGATTGCAAGCAACTTGACAGGAAGCTTGGAGAGCATCTCGTTTGTTTCGTCTGTCATCTTGTCTGAAATTACTAAAATATCCATCTTATTTTCAGGATATTCCTGCACCATTAGAGAGCGGACAGATCCTTCTATCACTCTGTCTTCCTTGTAGGCAGGTATCAGCACAACAACTCTGGATTTCTTTTTCGCAACAGGATATTTTTTCCCACCTCCCCATAATGAGAAAAATGAAAAAATAAGATAATACCCTACAGGTATTGCCATTATTATAAACAAGATCCACTCTGCCTTAGATAAAAATTGCATCATAATCAAATTATTTAGCCTATCCCTTATTTAGCCTGAAATATCCGTAAATTCCCCTTAAAGTAGCCATCACAAGATCTTTTCTCCCTTTTATTAATGAAAGAATTATCAATTTAGTATCTGCCACAAGCAACTGATACACAATTGCAAGCAACTTGACTATCCCTCTTCTGTTTCTGTGAGCAAACAACAGCCTGTTTCGTGTGAGATAATATCTCTTGAGGTAGCTGTCACTACCTGTGCTCTGGCTCTCTTTATGGATTATCAATGCTGCCGGCTGATACATGAGCCTGTACCCATACTCTTTCATCTTTGCACACCAGTCCAGTTCTTCATAATAAAGAAAGTAAATTTCCGGCATATAACCAATTTTTTCGATTACCTCTCTCTTCACCATCATGGCCGCACCATGAGTTGATGCAGTCTCCGCAGGGGTGTTGTACTGCCCGTGGTCATATTCGTTATAACCGATACCTCTGTTTCTTAGTGTAATTCCGGTTAGTTCCGTGAACCCGGCAAATTGAATTGTACCAGCAGGTGATATGAAGTGTATTTTAGGCGAGACAGCTCCAATAGCTGAATCACTTTCAAGCATCTTTACCAGCTCTGTAACTGAGCTGTCACATAAAAGTGTATCGTTGTTTATCAACATTACATATTTACCCTCTGAGGCGCGGATTCCAATGTTGTTCCCTCCGGAAAAACCGAGGTTGACATCGCTTCTGATATTTATTACCTCCGGGAATTCTTCAGCAAGAATGATTGATTCATTGTTACGGGAACCATTATCCACCACAATTACCTCGCATGAAACATCCTTAAGATGCTTTTGCATAGACAAAAGAAGCTCTCTTGTATGTGTCAGTCCGTTAAAGTTGACAACAATAAATGATATTTCAGGATTCATCATCTTTATATAGCTCTGGATAGAGAAGTTTATGCTCGTCAATCTCCTTTTCGTAAACAGGACTCATAAACAGGAATGCCATACAGACATAAAGTATTGGACCAAACGGGAACTGTCCGATAATTTCTATACTGTAAGACGATACATAGAGCCCCGCTATACCGCATAGTAAAGCCGCCATCAACCCTTTGAGCTGATGGTTCTTCAGCTTGAAGAAGACCAGGTATCCTCCGTGAAAAATAATGTATAGCAGAATTAATGCGTGAAGAGTCAATCCAATGATACCAGTCTCCATCCATACCAGAACATACCACGAATCCGCCGGAATTTGCGATAATACAGGGTCGGTCCTATACGTCCTGATCTCACCCCTGCTCATTCCCAGCCCTACACCAATTGGCTTGTTAGAAAGATAGGTACCTATTTTCAATTGATTTACAACCCTCACCACATACGATGCGTCATCGGTGTTAAAGAAGGACCTCATCCTTCTAATGTATGAGTTTCCCTGTCCATAGTAGGTAAAACGCAAAAACACGAAGGCCGTCACCACAATCATTGTCGTTACAATTAGTGGGACAAACCTCTTGGAAACAATTGCATATATAGTAAGGGCAACAAATGGAAGGGCCAGGGAGCCTCTTGTTCCGGAAAGTAACATTCCATACATACATGCCAAAGCAGTAAACATATAGAAGACCTTCATTTTTGTCTCTTTGAAATAGAGTGCAGATATACCGAAAATAACACCTGAGAATGCTATTCCTGTTCCAAAGTTTCCGGCATCTGTAAAAATCGAAAAATAGCGTGTTCCTGAGTAAATTATATGAGTAGAAGCTGCTCCCTCTTCGAAGAGCCATCGCGATTCGGCAAAGTCAAATCCGAAAGTTTTCTGAATAATAGCTTTTAAAACAGCCAACAGAGAGAAAATGGCCCATATAAACAACATCCGCTTAAAGTCCTTGTATTTCCTCACTACAACTGCAACAAGAAATACAATAATAAAAAAGTAGAGGCCCATTCCCCTAACAGAGGTCAACCATGCAACAATAGTAGAGGAGTATGGATTGAATATTTCAAACACACAGTAAAATACCCATATTAGCGCAACAAGAGTAAGACCGTTAAATGAGTTGCTCATTTTAACATCTGAATCTTTTTTAAAGCTGCTGAACAGCACTGCAACCAGAACTACTATAAGTAACATATCCATAGATATGCCGGGCGCAATTCCTCTTACATACCGCGACAAACCCGATATAAAATAGTTTCCTGTGAATACCAGGATAACCCCGAAGTTAGGGTTTCTGACAACTAAAAGAAAAACAAGAAACATGAGTGGAAGCATGGAAAAGACTCCTCCGAAGACAAAACCCATCCTGGTGTTCAGGTAAACAATAACCAGTACCAGACCCAGCAGTAGAAGGTACACTAAAGCCTTGTTGACATTATTGAAAAGGTTATTGATAATACCACTCATAGTAGCATTATTTAGATGTCAGGCCGAATTGAGTCAGTTTGTAAACAAGTTTTCTGAAGTATGAGTATGGCGGCAACATTCCGACAAAGCTCTCTTCCACACTTGTGCTTGTCTGTGTCAGATAAAGCTGCAATGGAGCGTCTTGTGCCTGCGTTTTAAGTCTTTCAAAAGCCAGCTTATCTATATCTCGCCAAACTTTATCTGCCCTTATAACTACAAGATTTATTGAGGCTTCTCTCAGCAGACCGACAGGAATTGCCGATTTTGAGATAGATCTGTGTTCTACCAGAATTACGTCTTCGTTCTCATAATCGTAAAGCTCCGACAGATTCATGGAGAGTATATAATCTCTGGAATCACTTGTTATCCCTTCATGCCATGATATTATCCTTACACGGAGACCCCTCTCTGTCCAATATTCATTCAGATGGTCTATAAGCAGGCTCTTGCCTGTCCCTTCATCGGTACTTATAAAGTTGATAATATCTGGTTTCTCCTTAGGATTGAGGTACGGAATGATTGCATTTGCAAGGTAGTTAGCAGCTATTCTCTCATACTCCTTGTTATATCCCCTGTACTTGAACCTGTTTCTCGTAGGGAAGGCTCCCAGAACTACTGCCGGAATCAATCTCTCGGCTCTTGTTTTGTCCCTTACGGTACGGTCAAACAACTCCAGCATCAGAAAATATCCTATAATAAATATGAAGGTTCCTATATAAGTTATCAAAACAATAATCCTCCTGGCTGTCGGCATAGGAGATACCGGAAACAACGGTGGATTGATTGCCTTAAGTGTTGCAGAGGTCATCTCCAAGGTTTTCTGCCGTAAAAGAGCAGCATTGAGAGCTTCCTGATTACTAAGATAAGAGCGTTCGGTAAAACCTATATCCCTCTCCTTCCTTTTAAGTGTTGAACCTATCGGAGAGAAATATGTATACTGATTTTCAAGAGTCTTCTTTACCTCCTCCATAACCTTCATTTCAGATATGGCTTTCTCCCTTACTATGATTTCGGCAATCCACTGTTCAACAAATGTTGTTGTTGCAATTCCCTCTTTTGTGTACTTCTGGTCGCTTACCAGTGCCGAGAATGATTTAAGGTCATTTTCAGCATCTTTAAGCCTCTTTTTATATTCATCCAATGTCTTTGAATATGTAGACAAAGAGTCTGTCTGAAATGTCTCAAGACGCGCTACCTGAGTGCTGTATAGTGAGAGGGTATTCAGCTTGTCAAGAAACAGGCTATTGTTCTGAATTGCTTTTATTTGATCCTTTATTCTCTCTTCCAGATCATTCACAGTTGTGCTCGCACTTGTATATCTCAGCAAAGCGTCGTTATACAACAGATCGTAGTCCCTCGATAGAGCCGTCACCTGTTTGGTCTGCTCGTCGTAGTTAATTACCTTCTTATCTATATAGTATTGTGTAAGCGAGTCTTCTGAGGCCTTTAACTTTCTATTTAGTTTTGCCAGTTCGTTGCGGAAGTACTCCACTACATTATTTGTCTCGCCAAATCTGAGTATTTCATATTGCTTAACAAACTCGTCATTCAGAAGAACCAGCGTGTTGTAAGTAATACCCGGATCATCGTTCGAATAGGTAATGTCCAACATGTCACTGTCGAAGAGCCTCCTTACGTCAATCTTGGAAAGGGCGTTGTAGCTGTAATGCTGGTGGTTCCAGTTGAAAAGACCATAAACGAAGTTGGTTGGAGAGGCCCTTTCATAGGCATTGAGATTCTCAATAGTCTTCTCTTCCGAGGTCTTGTCTATTAGTGCCCGCACCTCTTTGGGCGTTATGAGCAGCAGGTTTCGGTAATTGCTTGCGAGAATGTAGTTGTTGTCCTTCTGAGGATCTCCATAAATCATATGCTGCGCATACAATCTTAAGGAAACGTTCCTGAGGGTAGACTTGGATTTTATGATGCTTATAAGATTGTCGATACCATTGTTTACGCTACTCCAGTCAATTCTTCCTCCCCCTACACCGGACTCTATTGTAAAACCCGATGCTATACCAGTATATATGGTAGTCGTAACCACATATTCCCTTTGCATGTTTCTGGTAAGGTATATGGCAATAAGGGCAGCAATCAATGGCAGGAATAACAACCAATATTTGATTCTTAAAAGTAGCTTTACTATCTGCGATAATATTTCCATATACTACTTATTAATAATTTTTGTACTAGCCAGAACTTCAAGCTTAAGGATAGCTGTATTAAGCTCCTGCCTTACATTTTCCAACTGCATGAATGCCTGAACCTGGGTACCCTTGGCACTGCTGAGACCTTGTGCATTAATGGCCCCCATCATAAAGTCCTTCTGTGATAGGTCAAACTGGGCATTTGCCAGGTTAGACTGTTCAAGCACAATTTTTAACACCTTGAGCATACCCTGAGCCTTAATGTAAAGCTCTACAATCAGTACCCTCTGCTGGTCGTACCACATCTCCCTCTCTTTCATGGTCTCCTGTATTTTGAGCTGCTGCGTCTTTATCCTGTTTCTCCTGTCAAATACCTTATTCAGAGGAATGTTAAGTGCCGCTCCAATGTTGTACCAAAGCTGTTCACCTCCTGTATTCTGGTATACTATAGGGTAATTGGACCCAAGATTTGTGAATGAGTTTATGCCCATAACTCCATACTGATAAGTACCGAATATTGTTACATACTCCAGCCAGCTCCTTCTTTCTGTCTTAAGGGCAAGTTCCTGTCCGGACATTCTGTATCCGTAGAATTCAACCATGGAGCTTCTTCTTGCTCCCTCGAAGAGGCTGTCCAGCGGTGGTAATTGTAGTGACAATAAGTCTTCAGCCGATAATTGCTGGGCAGAGATTTTCTGCGTAAATGGTATGATGGTGAATAGAAGTAGTATCAGATATCTCATCATCATTCTTTTATTAAACATTCTCCTTTTGTATAAAGGCAGTTATCGTTTTAAATATAATCTTTAAGTCCATCCACAAGCTGTAATTCTTTGCATAGAATATATCAAGCTGTTTCCTCTCCTCCGGAGAAAGCTTCCCTGAGTCTCCCCTTTTTTCTACCTGCCACAGTCCTGTCAGACCTGCGGGGCCCAAAAATCTGTCTATATATTGGTCAGATGTCAGCTGCTCTGCTTCATATAGCGGCAGAGGTCTGTTGCCCACAACGGACATGTCGCCTTTAAGTATGTTGAACAATTGCGGCAATTCATCTATGCTGTATTTTCTGAGTATCCGTCCAATTTTTGTTATCCTCGGGTCATTTTCGTACTTAACGAAATTGTTCAATTGCTTACTGGTTTTGTCCCTCAGAAAATCTTTCTCAGAGATAACATCATCGTCAGAAACAAAATAGCCCTCACCCATATCACCTACTATAGGAATTAGCGAGGAGTTAAAGAAATCGTATGCTCCGTTGTTTTCAACTTCCTGATATTGATTAAGACTCATAAATTCCTTCAACCGTTTGTCGGCATCGCTATACATTGAACGAAACTTAAGAAAGTCGAAAATTTCGTAGTTACTGCCAACACGTTTGGATTTATAAATAATCTTCCCTTTGCTCTCTAGACGGATCAATATGGCAACAACAATCAGTATCGGAGAGAGAACCAACAGTGCAGCCAGAGACGATAATATATCAAAGGTCCGCTTCCAGAAAGGAATTGTATATGTCTTGAGGGGTTGTTGTTCCAATGAGGCAGATTGTATAAGTTCCTGGTTTTTTGCAACAAATTCCAATCCGTTCTTTAATCTGGTTTCAGAAACGTCTGTATGAGTAGTATCATTTACCCCGCATTTCTGATATTGCGATATCTCCTCTTTCTCAATTCTGTCTGCAACCAAAACAATATATGCTGTGGGGAATTCCTTTTTGAGATACTCAATTCTGGGGCTGTCTATCTTAATTGTGGATTTTTCATATAGAACCATAAGGGGAAGGTTTCCTCTTCTTTCAGAAATCTTCTTTGCTGCATCGGCATGATCTTGCGCAACAACCAATAGCTTGCCCAAATAGGAACTGAAACGGGATATTGTATCCGCGTTTTTCCCTACATATATTGTGTAAACTATCACGAAACTATTTTTTTAAGCCTGACTTTTAACTCCATTGGGTTAAATGGTTTTGAAATATAGTCATCAGCTCCCTTCTCCAACAGTGCTATCTTCTGAGATGTACTATCTTCACTTGAAAGAACAACAAAAGGTATTGATTTGAAAAGGTCATTCTTTTTTACATAATCCAGAAAATCGACTCCGGACATGTTTGGCATATAAATATCTGAGACAATTAAATCTGGTATGTTACCTTCTTGTAACCAGGCGATTGCTTTGATGGGGTCCTCGAAATACACACACTCGAATGTTTCTGAAATATATACCTGAATTACTTTTGCAATAGTGGGTTTATCATCTACAATCAGAACTCTCTTTTTCACAATTGTTCTATGTTAGTTATTAAATCAAATTTTGTGTAAATGTATAAAAAATATAACAATAAAAGAACCCTCGGGTCTAATTAGTCTATTTTTTTGGCATGCACAATTAATTCTCCGTTTTGACGAGTTATATTACCCACTATTTTAACCATTAAAAGATAAAATCCTATGCCGAAAATATTATATAAAGGCAATAGCAGGTTAAATCCCATGGTGTATTTAAGCTGGTTTTTCACAGGTTTGAATCCTGCAAGATTCAACAGATTGTTAATAGCTCTGAAGTTCCATGTAAACAAGTGGTTGTTCAGGTCGGGTTCAAATCCGGCTTTTCCGTGGTTGTCCTTTGGTAATATAAGAAGCAAGGTGCCCCCTTTTTTTAGTTTCGCTCTCATCTGGATAAGAGATTCAAGTGGATCGGGAACATGTTCCAGTGAGTGTCTCGACAATACAATATCAAACTCCTCATTCGGAATCTCATCCAGGGTTTCATAAACAGGAATCTCTCTCTTTCTGCAAGCATCAAGAGCATCTTTGCTTATATCATATCCGTAAACATTTGTAAGCGAGGCTATGTTCTGCCCTATTCCAACTCCAAATTCAAGGATTTTGGGATTGTCGGTAAATTCCGAGAAATACATTCTGGCGGCAGTCTTTGATTTTGCCCAAAAGTATTTATCATTCAGCAATAAATTTTCATGCCTTTTTGTGTGGTATGAATTATTGTAATAGTCAAACAATTGGTTTGTGCTCATGTTTACGTTTTTTTCATGTTACATTCGTACAAATATAAAAAAATATTTTGTACCTCTTCCATAAAGTTGGTAGCTTTGTTTATGTTATGTTACATTTAAATCATTAGTTATGGGTTTGAAGGCTGTAAGGTTATTAGTTAAAACATCTGTTGTTTTTCTTTGCTTTGTGATTCTTGCTTTTAGTATTGCTGCGATGCTTTCTTCAAATACGGACCCCAACATTAATGTCAATTCAGCATTCTTAGGGCTTGCGCTACCTTTGATTCTCTTTTTAGCACTCATTCTTGCTGTTTTTCTGATGTTCAGGAAAAGCTTCTGGTTTATTATCCCACTGGTTGCAATAGCTCTCAACTATCAATATGTAACATCAATGATTCAAGTCAATATCATACCTAAACATCGTTCTGCGGCTAATAGTTCAAACATAAAGATTGCTACTTATAATATCCATGGATTCAGGCACATGAGCAACAATGTTTCTGTCAATTATATTGCTAATTACATATCAGAAGAAAACATAAGCATCTTTTGTATGCAGGAGTTCTCCTCTAATAGCTTATTCAATTTAAACGAGGTTGCCGGGGCATTTGATTTTCTTCCTTATTCCACTCTTATAGACAACGCTTCTCCAAAAGCTGGACTTGCCATTTTTAGCAGGTTCCCCATAAAGGCTAACGGCATGCTTAAGATTGAATCGCTCTCCAACGGAGTACTGTGGGCAGATATTGAGCTTCCTGACGGACGGACTATAAGAGTGATAAATGCTCATCTTCAGACTACCGGCATCAGCCGCTCATATTACCTTGGATTCAGAAGAAATATTAAGGTGATAGGGGACAACTTCAAATTAAGGGCCCGGCAGGCGAATATTCTCAACGCATTTATTGACTCTTCTAAAACACCGGTTATTTTATGTGGAGACTTTAATGACACCCCTTCGTCATACACCTACAAAAAAGCAAAAGGTAATTTAACAGACGGGTTCAAGGAAGCAGGATCTGGGCTGGCAAGTACATTCATGCGTAAATCAAGCATGCTCAGAATAGATTATATAATGTATTCAAAGCATTTGAAAGGGGTCAGATATTATTCCGGTTATCAGAAGTGGAGCGATCACAATCCTGTTATTGCTGAGTTGGAATATCAAAACTAAAGATCGAACCTATACCCTCCTGTGAAGTAAAGCCAAGTGTACCTCCGTTCCGTTTGACAAATTCATTACAAAGCAGAAGGCCGAGTCCAGAACCCTCTTCGTTATCGGTGCCAAAACTTGTGAAATGTGACTCAGATTTGAACAGTCTCTCCTGGTTCTCCATGCTTATCCCGGCTCCGTGGTCCTTTACGAAAATAACTATCCGTTCAGGTTCTTCCACTATTTCCACCTCTACAACAGATCCGTCATAACTGAACTTTATAGCATTACTTATAAGGTTCCTGAGTGCTGTTTTGACCATATCTATATCAATCCTGGCTATCCTCTCTGTACTACCTATAATATTGATTGTAATATTCTTAAGCTTTGCAACTGCTCTCAATACCTCTACCACACCGCTCACAAGGTTCATGACGTCCACATTATCCTGAAAAACAGTGTTAAGACGTCCGGTCTGACTCTTTGTCCATTTAAGAAGGTTGTCCAGAAGTGTGAAGCTGTCATCTGTAAGCCTGTTTGCCATAATAAGCAGTTCATACATATCCTCGTCTATGTTCTCCCTCTTTATTCCTGCTATGAGAACCTCCATGACCATCCTTATGGATGCTATCGGTGCCCTTAGATCATGAGCAATGACCGAATATAGTTTGTCCCTTCCTATGATTGTCTTTCGAAGCTCTTCTGTCTGACGTGATATGAGTCTTTTGGCAGCAATAAGTGATACCTGATGGTTTATGCGGGTAAGCAGTTCGTCCTTGTTGAAAGGCTTCGATACATAGTCTGCTGCGCCTAATTTGAACCCTTGTACGATATCTTCGGTAGAGTTAAGTGCAGAAAGAAAAATAATAGGAATTTCCGCTTTGTCTGGCATCTCTCTCAGTCGTCTGGCAACCTCGTGACCATCCATGATAGGCATCATTATGTCAAGCAAAATAAGGTCGGGTCTGTGTTTCTCGACTATTTCAAGAGCATCCCTGCCATTAAAAGCAGTTAAAGTTTTATATCCGGCTTTTGATATTAAAAGCTTCAATAATAAGACGTTAGCATCAACGTCATCTACGATTAAAACCGTAAATTCAGAATTATTTATCTCCATCACGATTTGTTATCTGTTTTCTAAAATAATCAATTGTGTTTCCAAGTCCCTCTTCTAATTGTATTACCGGTTCCCAGTCAAAAAGTTTTTTTGCAAGAGTAATATCGGGTTGTCTCTGCTTAGGATCGTCCAGAGGAAGCTCCCTGTGAACAATTGCCGATCGGGAACCTGTCTGCTTAATAATCCTTTCTGCCAGCTCCCTGATTGTAAACTCATTAGGATTGCCAATATTCACAGGCCCTGTGAAATCATCCCCGGAATTCATTACCCTTATCATTCCCTCAACGAGGTCATCTATGTATTGAAAGCTCCTGGTCTGTTCACCCGCTCCATAAAGTGTGATATCTTCGTTCTGAAGGGCCTGGACTATAAAATTGGATACAACCCTTCCATCGTTAGCATTCATGTTTGGTCCATAGGTGTTGAATATCCTGATAATTTTTATTCTAACTCTGTTTTGTCTGTGATAGTCCATAAACAGAGTCTCTGCACACCTTTTCCCTTCGTCGTAACAAGAGCGTATTCCTATTGTATTTACGTTACCCCAATATGATTCAGTCTGCGGGTGAACTATTGGGTCACCATATACTTCGCTTGTGGATGCCTGCAATATTTTGGCATTGGTTCTTTTTGCCAGGCCGAGCATATTAATGGCCCCCATTACTGAAGTCTTAATTGTTTTTATTGGATTATACTGATAATGAACAGGAGAGGCCGGACACGCAAGATTGTATATCTGATCTACCTCGGCATGAAACGGGTTTATTACATCATGTCTTACAAGTTCGAAGTTAGGATTGCCTATAAGTTTGATAATGTTCTGCTTGGAACCTGTAAAAAAGTTATCAAGACAGATAACATCGTTCCCCTCATTGACAAGTCTTGTGCAAAGATGAGATCCAATAAAACCGGCGCCACCGGTGACCAGTATCCTTTTCATGTCAGTGCTTCTTTCCAATTGAGTAGTAGTTGAGTCCTTCTGCCTTAAGTTCTGCAGGATCATAAATATTACGCCCGTCTACAACAACATTTCCTTTCATCAGCTGTTTGATGTGCGACCAGTTGATAAGTCTGAATGGTTTCCATTCTGTTATCAGGGCAACTGCATCTGCTCCGTCAACTGCATCATAAGGATTTTTACAGAAAGTTACTTTGTTACCCAATTTCTGTGCTGTTTCCTCCATTGCAACCGGATCGAATATTCTTACTTTGGCACCAGCATTAAGAAGTTCGTTTATTACAACCATAGATGGAGCCTCTCTCATATCGTCGGTGTCAGGCTTAAAGGTAAGTCCCCAGATAGCAACAGTCTTTCCCTTTATCTTGTTTTTGAACGCATCGTTTAACTTTCTGAAGATTATTCCTTTCTGATGTTCATTTACCAGTTCGACAGCTTCTACTATCTTCATTTGGAAGCCGAATTCCTTTGCTGTTGTAATTAAAGCTTTAACATCCTTTGGGAAGCATGAACCGCCGTAACCCGCGCCTGCATAGAGAAAACTTGATCCTATTCTTTTGTCGCTGCCTATCCCCTTCCTTACGGAATCTACGTTGGCACCTGTTGCCTCGCAGAGTGCAGCTATTTCGTTCATAAAGCTTATTCTGGTTGCCAACATAGCGTTTGCTGCATATTTCGACATCTCGGCAGATGCTATATCCATGAATACGATAGGAAAACCATTCAATAAAAATGGTTTATATAACCTCTCCATAAGCTGTCTTGCTCTTTCGCTGTCTACTCCAACCACCACTCTGTCCGGTGACATAAAGTCTTTAATTGCGGCTCCTTCTTTAAGAAACTCAGGATTAGAAGCAACATCGAACGGAATATCAACTCCTCTTTTATCCAGCTCCGCCTGAATGACCTTTTTTACCTTTGGTGCTGTTCCTACGGGAACTGTGCTTTTTGTTACCAGTAATTTATAGTTGTTCATGTGCTTTCCTACGTTCCTTGCAACATCAAGAACATACTTGAGGTCTGCACTTCCGTCTTCGTCCGGAGGTGTACCTACTGCGCTGAAAATAACAGAAACATCATCCAGAATTTCAATCAGATTGGTTGTGAAGCTAAGCCTGCCCTCATCTACATTTTTGTTGACCAGCTCCTGAATACCCGGTTCAAAAATTGGCATTATTCCGTTGTTAAGTTTCTCTATCTTATTCTTATCTATGTCTACGCAGACAACGCTAAGACCCATTTCTGCGAAACAGGCGCCGGTTACCAAACCAACATATCCTGTCCCTACAATTGCTATTTTCATAGGTTTAAGTATATTTTTTAACGTAATAAGCAAAGATAATAAAATTATAGATGACAATAATATATCCTTGCTTAAAAAAAGGAGCCTTTCGGGCTCCTTAAAATTAAACGCTATCAGTTTTTTATAGATGCGATATCTTTTATGGCTTCTATCGCAGCATCTACTTCTGCTTCTGTCGTAAAAGCCCCGATACTCATTCGTACCGTTCCATGTATGTCTGCTGTCCCAATATGCTGATGGACCTTCGGGGCACACTGTAATCCGGTTCTTACAGCTATATTATAATCTACATCGAGCATGGTGCCAACATCTCCCGCTTCAAAACCTTTTATATTAAAAGACAAAACAGGGTTTTTGTTCTCTTTGCCATTAGCACAATAAGTTGTGACACCTTCTACACTCTGGGCTGCCTTGCGAAGCTTGTCCCAAAGCTCTATCTCTCTGTTGTGAATGTTCATTATCCCCTGCTCGGTGATCCATTTTACACCTGCATAAAGACCACTGACTCCCAGAAGATTGAGCGTGCCATACTCTAATCTGTACGGATACTCCTCAAGATGAGCAGGATATGCTGAACGAACTCCTGTCCCGCCAGCACGTGTGTGTTTGATGTGAATCCCTTCCCTTACATAGGACCCTCCTATGCCTGTTGGCCCCATCAGACATTTGTGCCCGGTAAAACAGTAAACATCTACGTTGCCAGCCTGCATGTCAAAGTCTACAGAACCTGCGCCCTGACTGCCATCTACAACAAATATCACACCTTTTTCCTTGCATATTTTACCAATTTCTGCAATAGGCTGAATTGTTCCCAGCACATTTGAGCAATGCGTTACTATAACGAACTTGGTATTACTTTTTATTGCATTTTTAATATCGTCCGGGTTTACATAACCGTTATTGTCAAAAGGAACGTATGTTACTTCTATGGTTCCTTCCTGCTCATGAACATACAGAGGCCTCAGGACAGAGTTGTGCTCAAGCATTGTTGTTACTACATGAGTGCCCTTCTCAACCAGACCATTAATAATAAGGTTAAGTGAATCTGTTGCGTTATAACTGAATGTCAGTCTATTATGATCCGAACCTCCATTAAAGAGCTTAGTCAGCATTTTACGGGTATTATTCACTACCTCTTCTGTTTCCATAGCAGCATCAAATCCTGAACGACCGGGACTCACTCCTTTGGTTCTAAAAAAAGTGTTCATAAAATCATAGACCGAATCCGGTTTTGGGAAGCTTGTTGCTGAATTATCCAGGTAAATCAGTTTACTCATAATTGTATTTGTTAATTTGTTTTTGTAATTATCAAAGCATCTGCAACCACTTCTGCAATGGTTTTAATTTGTACGCCAAGTTTGTATGTGTGATTCAATTGAAGTAACTGATCTACGCAATTATGACATGGGGTTATTACAACCTTTGCTCCCGTCTTTCTAATCTGGTCAGCTTTTATTTCGCCTATTTTTAGTCTCCTGTCGTTGTACTCACTCATCGCTAGAGCTCCTCCTCCTCCTCCGCAACAGAAATTATCATTTCCGAAAGGATTCATCTCTATAAAGTTTGTAACCGAGCTTTTAACCACAAATCTGAGTTCGTCAAGCATCCCGCCATTCCTTACAAGGTTGCATGGATCATGAATTGTGTAAAGCTCCTTGTTGAGAGATTTGTCAAGCTTTATTTTACCGTCTCTTATATAACCGCCAATGAGCTCAACAGCTGTAATTGTGTCAAAATCATAGGCTTTTTTAAGATAGTTTGGTCCGTCCCATCTGTTGGCCCTGGATCCGTGTCCGCACTCTCCCAGAATAAGTCTCTTCCCTCTGAGTTTGTGAATCTCGTCGTATAAATTTCTTGCTATCTGTGTGGCTTCAGCCATATTGGCATTGAAAAAGCCATAGTTTGTCACATCGTAGTATTTGGAAGAGAGTGTCCAACTTGCATCTGCTGCATAGAAAACCTTTGCCATAGCAGATATTGAGAGAGGGAAAAACTTTGGTTCTCTTGGATTAAGTGTATAAAAAATATCCTTATCCATCTCATCGAGTGGAATCCTTGCCTTATCATCCTGCATCTCGTCAATCAACTCATCTTCCATCCATTTTATAGTATCCACAAACTCCACGGTAGGTATTCCCATATTGTTCCCGGTAGTAATTGCTGCGTCAACTGTAGCCTGAAGGGTTTTTGGAACCATATCCATAGTTGCCAGCATTTCTCTCCCTTTTTTCACTATAAAAGGAATATCCACTCCAATTGAACAGTGTTTGACACACCTCCCGCACATTGTGCACGAACCGAATAATGAATCTACCATCTCTTCGGCCATTGATTCATCCAGATCCTTTGCATTCACAAGAGCAGGAACTGTCCTCCCCGCTAAGGTACAATATCTTCTGTATATAGAACTTACAAGGTCGATTTTTTTAGCCGGAATATACTTTGCCTCCTTCATTGTTATGTAGTACATACAACTACCTGCGCATAGCCCGCATCTTACACATGAGTTGAGATGTGTTATAAGCTTGCTGTCAGATTCTGATCTGAGCAGATCTATAGCCTTCTCTCTTTTTTCTTTATCTATTTTTTCCATATTATCTTAATGCGGTTTTTGTGGCCAGGTTCCCCTCCATCCATAGAAAAATCCCAGGTGAAACCTTGCGAAAAAGAAGTACATGAGATGCTTTGTCTTTCCTATCGGCAACCAAATAAACAAGAGGATAAAAGAGAGAAAATAAAAAATCTCTACTGAAGGAAAAAGCAGATAGAGTGCACTGACAAGTTGTACTCCGCTTGTCAGAATATTTGAGATATAATCATCAAATCCGGAAAGAGACCTTAACTCCGAGTTTAGTATTCTCTTAAACAGAATTCCAATTCCCGACAACGATGTAAAGAGAAATGCGCCAGATACTACTGAGGATATTACAGGAGGTACAGAAATATCAAAAAATGAAAAAATCACAAGTAAGACAAACAGCAACAATGCGGCAAATGTACCCATGTGATATATAATGCCGGCTGCGTAGGTTGGGAGATGCATATATGCCGACTCTTTTTGAGAAGGTGACATTGCCTTTGTAAAGGAATAAATAACAGCACTTTCTACATCACCATCTTTTTTTGAGAGGTCCTTTGGGACACCAAGCCTTATCAGTTTAATAAACTGAACGGCAAAAAACATAATACAGACAAAGAGAGCTGCTATAGCAACCAATTTATACCACTCCATGTTCATAAGATGTTAAACACAACCATCCGGCTTTGGCAAACCGGCAACCTTGCATGCTCCTCTTGCCGGGCCAAGTGGAAAAAGCTCATAAATTTCACGAAGTTTAAGACCGGTCTCCTGGCAAATGGTACGAATCATGGGTGCATTTCCTTTCTCTTCAAAATTACTTCTTATTATTCTGACAATTGCCCAATGCTTATCTGTTAATTCTTCTATACCATCAGATTTTGCAAACAATTTTGCTACATCATCATTCCAAATATTCGGATCAGTTAAAAATCCATCGCCATCTACTTCAAATACCTTTCCATCTACTTCAAATGTTGCCATTTTAATTTTATTCTGTTAGAGTTAATACTAATTACGAAGATAAATAAAAAAAAATCACTTTTAAAAAACTTTATTTACATTAATTTGTTACATAATTATTCCATTTTAAAACAACTTAACATCCAAACCATTACTAATTATGACAGATCAACAGATAGCACATACAATAACGATGCGACCAATAGGAGAAGTGGCAAAACAGTTAGGAATTGACCCTGATGAGTTGGAGTTATATGGAAAATACAAGGCAAAGCTCCCGCCAAAATATATAGACAGGACTAAATTCGGGAAACTTATACTCGTTTCAGCAATTTCTCCCACACCTGCCGGAGAGGGCAAGACAACCGTCTCCATCGGACTCTCCCAGGCACTTAACAGAATAGGAAAAAAATCTGTCGTTGTTCTTAGAGAACCCTCTTTAGGACCTGTATTTGGAATTAAAGGAGGAGCAACCGGAGGTGGTTATTCTCAGGTGTTGCCAATGGAAGACATCAATCTCCACTTTACAGGAGATTTTGCAGCAATCGAAAAGGCACACAACCTGCTGGCAGCACTCATAGACAACAACATCCAAAGCAAGACAAAATCTCTCAACCTGGACCCTCGCACAATTTCATGGAAGAGGGTCATGGACATGAATGACCGCTCACTCAGATCTATGGTTGTGGGCCTTGGAGGTACCGGAAACGGAATTCCAAGGGAGACAGGTTTTGACATAACAGCAGCATCGGAGGTAATGGCAATTCTTTGTTTGTCAAATGATATAGACGACCTTAAACAACGACTTGGGAATATTTTCATTGGCTTTACATTCGACAAGAAACCTGTATATGCACGTGACCTTAAGGCCAACGGAGCAATGGCCGCTCTTCTTAAAGATGCTATAAAACCTAACCTCGTACAGACAATTGAGGGAACTCCTGCAATCATTCATGGTGGCCCTTTTGCCAACATTGCACAAGGGACAAACTCAGTGATTGCAACACAGACTGCAATGTCGCTGACAGATTATACAGTTACCGAAGCCGGCTTCGGTTTTGATCTGGGCGCAGAAAAGTTCCTGGACATCAAGTGTCGCAGCGCAAAATTGTCGCCCAATGCAGCTGTTCTGGTAGCTACTGTACGGGCACTCAAGTATCACGGGGGTCAGCCACTGAAAGATATCAAAAATGAAAATGTCGCAGCACTGGAAAAAGGTATAGTAAATCTTGAAAAACATGTGGAGAACATAAGGCAGTTCAGTCTTGCCCCGGTTGTTGCCGTAAACAGGTTCCTCACAGACACACAGGCAGAACTGGATTTTATTGCTGAGTTCTGCAAGCAGAAAAACATACCTGTTTCAATTATAGACGTTTGGGGCAAAGGTGGTGCCGGTGCAGAGGAGTTGGCCAGGCTCGTTGTAACTGCATCCGACGATTGTTGCCCTAACTTCCTGCCGCTTTATCCGCTTACCGACAGCGTAGAAAAGAAGATAGAGACTATTGCAAAGAAAATATATGGAGCCGAAGCTGTTGACTATACAGCAAAAGCAAAAGCGAATCTTGTGAAAATTGCTAACCTCGGTCTTGAAAACCTTGCAATCTGTATGGCAAAGACTCAAAAATCTCTTTCGGACAATCCGGAACTTCTGGGTCGCCCGAAAGATTTCGTAATTACAGTGAGGGAGATAGAGATAGCCTCAGGTGCCGGTTTCCTTATTCCTATAACAGGAGATATAATGCGTATGCCCGGTTTGCCAGAAGAGCCATCCTCGGAAAGAATAGACATAGACAACGAAGGTAATATAACTGGGTTGTTTTAGCCTCCCTAAAGTTTCCCACATACTAAACTCAGAGACTTTGCTCCTATGGCAAGGCTCTTGCACCTCAGAGCATTGCAGCAGTTTTCAGCTGATCTGCCAGTTAAAATAATATATTGCTGTTTATCAGTTGTTTATAAATTTATTTTCTCGGGATTTTGATCGATTAAATTTTACATGTACCTTATAATGAACAACATGCTAAAACAACTGGCAATAAAACCTACGTTGAAAATTGGTATTGAGGAGGATTCAAAGAGCTCAAGATGGTATGTGTCGGCAAGATTTGCCTCCACATGGTTTTATATTCAGCTGCTGATTAGGCATTTACTAATGGCTCTGCCAGAGACGTTAGTAAATACCAGATTAGCAGACGAATGCGTATTTCTCACATTTTCAATCAAGTACTACGCACTCTGCCAGAGTCTCTGCCAGAGTGAGTAGTATATGCATGATTTACAGGTACTTGAAAAATGGTCTGAAAATCAATTAAATACACAATACACAAATTATCAATGCATTAGACGGGTTATTAAAGTGTTAGTACAATTAAGTTCTGCAGAAATCGGAATTAGTTGACAAAAATTGCTACAAATACCGCTTATCCCTGCACGAGACCTCAAACTGCACCAAAGTGTCAAAACGAAAAACCATAAAATAAAAATTATTCAAAAAAAATAATTGAAAATCTCAGTTTACCTACAGATAATGTGGCACTTAACCATGCGGAAAACTTCAATAGTCTCCGCCGTAGTAAGTAGTAACTACAAAAATATCACTTACTGCGGCGGAGAAGCTCCTCTTCGATATCGGAAATTGTCAGATTTTCACTCTCCATCAATACCAACAGGTGAAACACCAGGTCGGAAATCTCGTATTTCAACCTCTCCTTGTCGCCCTTCAAAGCTTCAATGACAGTTTCCACGGCCTCCTCACCCACCTTCTGGGCTATTTTTGAGATACCGTCCCTAAACAATGTGGTTGTATACGATCCCTCCGGCATTGCTTCATGTCTCTCCTTTATAGTCTTGGCAAGCTGACGGATGAATCCCTGACTGTCCGAATCTCCAAAGCAACTTACGGTTCCTTTGTGACAGACAACTCCTCGTGGTTCTGCCTTAATTAAAAGGGTGTCACCGTCACAATCTGCATCGATACTGACTATCTTAAGGAAGTTGCCGCTTGTCTCTCCCTTGGTCCACAGCTTTTGTCTGCTCCTGCTGTAAAATGTCACATTGCCACTCTCCATGCTCAGTGCAAGAGAACCTTTGCTCATATACCCCAGCATAAGCACCCTTAGTGTGCGGCTGTCCTGAATGATTGCAGGAATAAGGCCGTCTTTGTTCTTGTCAAAATCAAGTTCGTTAAAATTCTTCATAATCTTATCTCTATTTTATTTTCTTTAAGTTCTCTCTTTAAATCTGTGATGTTTATATTGTTGTAGTGAAAAATGGATGATGCCAGTGCAGCATCGGCACAATCTCCCTTGAACAGCTCAATAAAGTGGTCCACGCTACCGGCACCTCCGGAAGCAATTAGGGGTATCGAAAGTATCTCAGAAAGTCTTCGTAACTCCTTGCAAGGGTAACCGCTCTTGGTGCCGTCGTGGTCCATAGATGTGAAAAGTATCTCCCCTGCACCACGGCCTTCTACCTCCTTTGCCCATGAAAAGAGCTCCAGTGTGGTCCTTTTGTTTCCGCTGTGAGTAACCACCGTCCATTTATTGTCTATAAACATGGCATCGATTGCAACAACCAGAAACTGTGATCCATATTTATCTGCAATCTGTGTTATCAGTCCCGGATTGTTTACCGCTGCGCTGTTGATGCTTATCTTGTCTGCACCTGCAAGCAACAATGCCGATGCATCTTCTATAGTAGATATTCCTCCTCCTACAGTGAAAGGTATATTGATGTTTTTGGCCACTGAAGATACGAGCCTGAGAAATGTACCCCTTCCCTCCAGGGTAGCACTTATGTCTAGATAGACAAGCTCATCTGCACCATCGGCTGCGTATCTTTTACCCATCTCCACAGGATCTCCAACCTCCCTGAGGCCCAGAAAATTTATCCCTTTTACCGTTTTGCCGTCTCTTACATCGAGACACGGAATTATTCTTTTTGCTAACATCTGCTTAACTCCTCCATGTCAATTCTTCCCTCGTATATAGCCTTTCCTACGATCACTCCGTCTATGAGGGATTTGTCAATTTTTCTGATGTCTTCTATGGAGGAGACTCCTCCGCTTATTGTTACACGTAGGTTGGGAAACCTCTCCTTTAGCGAGTAGTACCGCTCGTAAGAGGGCCCGCTCAGGGTGCCATCCTTAGAAATATCTGTAGAAATCAGTTGCGTTAGTCCGGCTTTATAAAATTCTTCCACAATGTCGTACAGGGACCTTTCAGTCTGAATTTTCCAACCGTCAATTGCCACGTTTGCTCCTCTGAAATCGGCTCCAAGTATAAGAACTTCCGGACCGAAGTCCCTCAGCCAATCCAGAAAAAGGGAGGGGTTTGTAACTGCAATACTTCCACATATTACCCTTGCGGCCCCTGCGTCAATTATACTTTGCAGCGATTTTTCACTCTTTACGCCTCCTCCGTACTGTATCTCCAGAGATGTTGCCCTGGCTATACTCTCCAATACATTCAGGTTTTTTGGTCCGGAAGACTTTGCTCCATCCAGATCAACAATATGCAACCTCTCAAACCCAAGATCTTCATACTTTTTTGCAATATCCACAGGGGTTTTTGAATAGACCTTCTTTGTGTCGTACTCTCCTTTGGAAAGTCTTACACATTCACCTTCAATTAAATCTATGGCTGGAATTATATACATTCTCTTTTGGTTTTAATTTTTATAAAATTGCGGAGTATCTTTTCTCCGGCTGCACCGCTCTTTTCCGGATGAAACTGGGTACCATAAAAATTCCTGAAAGAGAGTGCAGAACTGAACTCAGCACCGTGTTCCGTAGAGGCTATTGTGCAAGAACCCACATTGGGTGCATAAGAATGGACAAAGTAGAGATACTCACCCTCATCTATGCCGGTGAAAAGCTCCGATTTCAAGTTGTAGACCCGGTTCCATCCCATATGCGGAACCTTAATAGCATCACCCTTTAGTCTTACCACCTCATTATCAAATATTCCCATACATCTTGCTGCCCCCTCCTCGCTTGACTTACACATCAGCTGCATGCCTATACAGATACCAAGCACCGGCATCTCAAGCGTTGGGATGAGAATGTCCAAACCTCTCTCCTGAAGCTTTTTCATTGAAGAGGAGGCCTCTCCCACTCCCGGAAGTATAACATAGTCTGCTGCTCTGATAACCTCGGGCGATGATGTTATTACATATTCTGCCCCCAGTCTTTCAAGCGAACTTGCAAGAGAAAAGAGGTTGCCCGTGTTGTAATCAATTATTGCAATCATAATATCCCTTTTGTTGTCGGAAGTTTGTAATTGAACTGCTCCTTTTTGACTGCCATCTTAAGCGATCTTGCAAATGCCTTGAATATGCATTCCGCCTTATGGTGATCGTTTTCGCCTGTAGCAGAGATATAAATTGTAGATTTCATTGCTATTGCCAGAGAATAGAAGAAGTGGCGGAACATCTCGGTGGGAAACGTCCCAATCTGGTTATTGTCGAAAGAGACGTTCCAGTTGAGCCATGCCCTGCCTCCCATATCTATGGCAACCTCAGCCAGAGAGTCGTCCATAGGAAGCACAAAACCATACCTGCCGATTCCCTCTTTGGAGCCCAATGCTTTGTTGATGGCATCGCCCAGGATTATTGCAACATCCTCCACAGTGTGGTGTTCATCCACCTCAAGGTCACCAATTACATTGAGTCTTATTGATACTCCTGAGTGAAATGCCAGCTGGTCGAGCATGTGGTCAAAAAAAGGAATACCGGTATCGTTTTTTGATTCAAACGAGCCGTCAATGTCCACATCAAGCGAAATGTTTGTCTCTTTGGTGACTCTGGTCAAACTGACAAATCTGGGATTGGTATAAACCTCTCCCCTGAGTACTTTGATCACCTTGTCATTCTCCCTTGCAAGGCCGATGCTGATTCTCAGGCATCCTCCGCACAATGGCTGTGATGACCTGTCCCTTACCACGATACCCTCTTTTACAAGTCTGTCGTAAACCTCCTTTGGGTTTTTGAATTTAACAAGCAGAAAGTTGGCGTCGCTCTCGTATATCGCCTCCACCCCCGGGATAGTTTTCAACTCTGTAGACAATCTTCCTCTTTCATTTTTAATCGTTTTTATCTTCTCATACGGAAGGGAGCCAAGCAGCTTCTGAGCTCTCTCCTGAGTGTCAGAACCTATATTGTATGGGTACTTTACATTTGAGAGAAGTGATATTATTGCTCTGTCTGCAAAAGCAAATCCTATTCTGAGACCGGCCATAGCCCAGGCTTTGGAAAGTGTCTGCAAGACAACCATATTGGGAAACTCTTTCAATCTCATTAAGAATCCCTCCTCGTTTGAAAAATCGATATATGCCTCATCTACAACTACAATTCCTTTAAATTCCGATGCAATTCTCTCAATTTCCATACTATCAAGCATGTTGCCTGTCGGATTGTTTGGCGAGCATAAAAAGATGAGTTTGGAGCATGAGTCTGTAGCTGCTAGGATCTTTCCGGCATTCAGCGAAAAATCTTCTTCAAGAAGAACCTCCCTGTACTCCACATCGTTTATCTGTGCCGCAACCTTGTACATACCGTAAGTGGGTGATATTGCCACTACATTGTCATTTCCCGGCTCACAGAAAACCCTGAAGAGCAGGTCTATGGCCTCGTCGCTGCCATTGCCTATGAATATGTTTTCCGGTGTGACCGACTTGATTTTTGAGATTGTTTCCTTAAGTTCCCTCTGCTTTGGGTCGGGATATCTGTTCACTCCGTTCTCATACGGACTCTCATTGGCATCGAGATAAACGGAGAGGCCGCTCTGAGCCTCGTCTCTTGCTGTTGAATAGGGAGCCAGTTCCTGAATATTCTTTCTTATGATGTTGCTATAGTCCATTTTGTATCTCCTTTAGTCTTATTGTTACTGCATTTTTGTGAGCAAAGAGACCCTCTGCCTCAGCCATGGTCTGGACTGCCGGACCTATTGCCTTTAGCCCTTGTTTGGAAATCTCCTGATAGCTTATCTTGTGAAGAAAGCTCTCTACCGAAATTCCACTTACAGATTTTGTCCACCCGTTTGTCGGAAGGCTGTGGTTTGTTCCCGATGCATAATCACCCGCGCTCTCGGGCGAAAAGCTTCCAAGAAATATGCTGCCTGCACTCTCAATTCTGTCTGCAATCCTCCACGGTTCTTTTGTAGATATCATCAGGTGCTCCGCACCATAGAGGTTTGCAAAATCTACCATTTCGTCTTCGTTTTGAAGAAGTACTATCTTACTGTTTAGCAGGGCCATTGCTGCTATTTTCTTTCTTGGAAGATTCTCCAGCTGGATCGCAAGCTGCAACATTACGCTATCTGCAAGTTCCCGTTCACTTGTCAACAGAAAAAGTTGCGAGTCCGGTCCGTGCTCTGCCTGTGAAAGCAAATCGGCAGCAATGAAAGAAGGGTTGGCAGTGTTGTCGGCAATTATCATAAGTTCTGAAGGGCCGGCGATCATATCAATTGATACAAAGCTGCTTACCTGTAGCTTTGCTTCGGCGACAAAGCTGTTCCCCGGGCCAAATATCTTGTCTACCTTTCTTATGCTCTCTGTTCCAAATGCCATTGCTGCAATTGCCTGAGCCCCGCCGGCCCTTACTACCTCTGTTATTCCAAGCAGCCGGGCAACATATAGAATTACTGGCGACACAGAGCCATCTTTTGAAGGAGGGGTGAAGAGAGCAATATCGCTACATCCGGCAATTTTAGCAGGTATGACCAACATCAGAACAGTTGAGAAGAGTGGCGCCGTCCCTCCAGGGATATATAGTCCGATTCTCTTTATGGGAAGCGATTTCTGATAACAACGAACACCTTCGCTTGTCTCTGTCTCCACGTTTTGGGGCTTTTGTGCCGAGTGGAACTTTTCTATGTTGGTGGCAGCAATATTTATCGCCTCTTTCAAACCTTCATCAACAATGTTCATTGCGGCATCAAGCTCCGGTTGTGAAACAAACAGCGACCCCATTACCGCTCCGTCATATTGCAATGTCAGCTCTCTTAAAGCAGCATCTCCCCCCTCCCTTACACGAGAAATAGTATCCGATACACTTTTAGACACAGCTTCGCGGGTTGCTTCCGGTCTGGAACATATTCCGGCCCAACTGGCTCTCTCGGGGTAATTCAGGATCTCTTTCATGGCATCATCTTTTCGAGTGATAAAACCAGAATTCCTTCTGCTCCAATCGATTTAAGCCCTTCTATCCTGTCCCACAGTTGCTTCTCCTCAACCACAACGTGAACCGAGCACCACCCCTTCTGAGCCAGTGGGAGAATTGTAGGGCTCCTCATTCCGGGTAATATCTTTGTTGCATCATCCAGTCTGTCAAGAGGGAGATTCATAAGCAGATACTTCATTCCCTTGCTCCTCTCCACTGCCTCAAAACGAATCATCAACTGCTTAAGGATATCCCTTTTGTCGCTCTCCATATTTGGTGTTGCTATTAAAACGGCCTGGGAATCCATAACTGAGACAACCTCCTTTAGTCCGTTGGTGATAAGTGTACCTCCGGAGCTTACAATATCAAATATTGCATCTGCAAGTCCCACAGACGGGGCAATTTCTACAGACCCCGCTATCTGGTGTATTTCGGCTGTGATTCCCTCTTTTTTGAAATATCTCTCCAGAAGGACAGGATATGATGTAGCTATCCTTTTACCCTCAAAGTACCCTATTCCGGTATAGATCTCGCTTTTGGGAATAGCCAGAGACAACCTGCACTTTCCAAAGGCGAGGTTGTGTACCTTGTCTACTATAAATGAACGCTCCTCTACCTCGTTCAACCCTACAATACCTATGTCTGCCACGCCCATCGATACAGCCTGAGGGATGTCGTCATCTCTCAGGAAAAGTATCTCTAATGGAAAGTCCCCGCATTTTGTAAGGAGTTTTTTCTTGCTTGGCTCTACTACGAGCCCGCTCTCTTTAAGAAGATCCAGGCTCTCTTCGTTTAACCTGCCTTTTGCCTGAATTGCCAATCTGATCATTTTTTCTGATTTTTTTGAATAAAAAAAAGGGCCTACCTGTCTGGTAAGCCCTTTTTTTGTGATTTATATATATTTAACGATTATTCATTTGAGATATATGCAAACATAAAACAACGCCTACCATGTGAATGAAGGTGATGATGATGATGGAGTACGTTTGTGTTTGCTATAAAAGACACTATTGTTTGTTTTTGTTGGCGTAAAGTTAAGTCAAAAAAAATGTGGCATCCAAATTTTTTATTAAAAAAATTTAATAAACATGAATACTTCCCTGAGCTGCTGGTAAATAACTTACTCCTAACCATGTTATCATAAGTAGAACAAATCCGATTGGGATTATCCATAGAGTGATTTTCTGGTTGTAACCACCCTTTCTTGAGTGAATGTATAACAAGTAGGCGCAAACTGTAATCAGTGCCCAGGTCTCCTTGATATCCCATGACCAATAGTCGCCCCATGCAGCCTTAGCCCAAAGTGCACCCATAAGGATACCGGCCATAAGAAATGCCAGCCCTATATATACCAGATTATCTATCATTTCCACAAGCTTTTCACTTTCTACCGGGGAGCCGTAAAGGGTAATAAGGGCAGCAATAGTAGCTGCACCCATCATGGCATAGGCAAGAATATAGACAGTTACATGCGGCACGAACCATGGACTTTGTAGTGCCGGCATAAGGTTGGCCGTATGGATTTCCGGTTTGAGTAGGTTAATGAGAATGAATACTGCCGAGACAAGTGTGCTGTATGCTACCAGCCATTTGTACCGCCACCTCAGGTAAGTAAGGTAGCCGACAATAACAAGAAAGAACGAGTACCAGAGTCTGGTCTCTCCCATGGTTCTCAATGGCGGATGTTTGAGCCATATCCACAATAATGCAATGAATGATGCAAACACGACTAGACCTGCAGTTATGAGTATATCGGAAAGGTATCTTTTTTTAAACAGGTAGAGAGCTGCCACACCTGAAAACCAAAGAATAAGGGCAGCTGATGCAAAGTATATGAATTCATTCCAGCTCATCTTTTACCTCCTTTCCAAAAAAGTGTCACAGAACCAATAAACAACATAAATATCCCGATATATGCGGGAATGATCCATGGGTCATATACAAGCTGAAAGACCGAGTATGCGGAGTCCCTGCCCTTTTGCATGTCGTATGAATACTGATAAATTTTCCAGCTTCCCACAGTAAGAGGATGATTCACCTGCACCACTCCGGATTTGGAACTGCCACTCTCTCTCTTCACCTCAATCTCAGATGAGAAGGATTTTGGCTCCGGGTATGCCATTGCCACGCAAATTCCCTCTGTAAGGTCCAGTACCCTGAATGGTTGAGAGTAATTGCCACAACTTACCCACCCCTCATACTTATCACCTGTTTTGCTGTTACTTGCACGAATATACGCAGCAGGTGCATGATCGTGATTGTCTATCAAAGAATCCGAAACTATAACCCAGTCGCCGGAAGGGATGGCATCACCGCTCTTTTTGTCTATTATAATTGTTTTGGGAAAATACTCCTCCATTTCGAAGTTCTTGAGCAGAATAGCAACCGGGAGCTCGTCAAGGAACTCGATTTTTCCCTCATATACCTTCATGAAATACTTCCCCGAATCTGCAGACCCGAAACCGGCAGAAAAAAGGAGAATAAAAAGGCCCGCATGGTTAAGCATAAAACCTGCATCCTTAAGTCTGAAGCCTCTTGCTCTCCTTCCAATAACAAGAACGAGGTTTGTCAATAGCATAAGGTATGTAAGGGCGAAGGGCCATGAGCTGATTACACCGCTTTGAGGTATCAACCCCATGAAAAGAGACAGAATAAGGAATAACGATATGAGGATTAGTGACAGACTAAGTGTCCCGAATCGTGCGACTACACTGTTTGGAGGCAATGCCGCTGCTACCAGAAAAATAAGCAGAAAGACCAAGTTTGCAGGAAATCTCACAATAGCTGCATCAAAAGCCCCTATTACCATTTGCAGGGTAGCTCCTGCAACAATAACTGCAAGGATTATTGTCAATTCTGTTATAAGAGTCTTTTGTCTGCCTTTGCCTTCTCTATCCATTTGGGAACCATTACAGAATTAAACTCCTCTTTTTTCTCTCTCAGAGCATTCATATCCAGCCCGATATACTCCTGTGCCTTAGCTTTTGTAGATATGTCAGGAGTGGGTATGGACCCTTTAACACCTAGTGACGCAAGTACCTTTTGAACTTCCAGCTGAGCCTGATAGCTCTTGTCAAGGGAATGAGCCATTATCCTCTGAGTCTCCACCGGTGCATGAAACGATGCTCCGTGTGAAGCCACTGCAAAATCCCACCTCCACTGGGCAGCTCTTAAAAGTTTGAGAACCGGATCCATCTGCTTTTCGTTTGCTCCGTTATCCCAGGCATATTTTGCTCCGATATGCGCCTTTACAAGCTCCTTCTCCACTCTATCTCTTATTTCAAGCACTTTATCCTGATATTCGGTAACGTACCCTGTTAGTTTTTCAGGAGTATCCCTGTGGCAGGTAAGACAGGTACGGTCTATGTTCATAAGTGGCGACACAAGATGGTGATCGCTGTATTTTATAGCCCCGTCGGTCTTGTACGGCATGTGGCAATCGGCACAGGAGAGTCCTCTTTGGGCATGTGGTCCTAGAAGGAAAAGTTCATAATCCGGATGCTGAGCTTTGAGCATAGGGGCTCTGCTGAGCTTATGCGTCCAGTCACTGAACCCAATGGAGTCGTAATACTGTTCAATAGTTTCAACTGTCATACCCTTGTCCCACGGAAAGGTCAGATACTTTTCGTCTCCTTTGAAATAGTACTCTACATGGCACTGGGCACAAGCAAGTGTCCGCAGATCCTGAATTGTGGCTTTCTCTACATCTTTCCCTATTCTCAGAAATGCCTCTATAAGTGCAGGTCTGGAGATATTTACATTCATGTTTTCAGGATTGTGGCAGTCGGCACATCCAATAGTGTTCACAATCTCAGGCCCCATTGCTCCCCATTTTTTTGAATAGAACCCTGCGATTCCTATCTCTGCCATCATTCTCGGGACATCCGGACTTTTACAGCTCCAGCATGTTGCCGGTTGGGGCCCTTCTGTATCGGTCATTGGAGAGCCGGTCCTGAGTGTGCGTCTCACATCTTCAATTGCGTGATAGTGCCCGCGCGGAGCAGAGTAATCCATGGAGAATGCATAACCGGCCCACAAAACAACCATATCCGGCCTCATCTCCAGTACATCCTGTTCAATATTGCCGTTGTGTTTGCTTTTAAATCCGGTCTCTTCTGTTTTTTTCCATGTCTCAAATTCACGTGGATAATTCTGGCCCCATATCTCGTTTCTGGCTTCGATTCCCTTTATCTCCACCTTCTTGTTGTTGAAAAGAGTGGCAATTTCTGCCCTTCTCTCGTTTATAGAAGCAGCAAGCAGTCCCAGCAGAAAGACGACAACGACTGTTGTGAAAAAGAGTGCCCAGAGCAGAACTCCGCGATGTTTTTCAAAAAATTGTTTAAGTTTCATAGGGATATGTTTTTATTGCATTATCTTTTTAAGCCACTTGGGAACAGGCGATTCGGGCAGCGGGACAATTGCATTCGGGCTCATGGCCAGGTTCGAAAGCCTGCCGTGAGTAACCTCTCTGTGACAATCCCAACAAGCCTTCCCCTCTCCTTTCTTAACTTGTGAGTAGCTTATCATTCCTGTGTTAACGAATTCTGTATTAAGCTGGGTGTGACATCTTACACAGTTCTCCATTATTGCTGTATAACTCGCATCTCTCGGCCTGATTACCTGAGGTTCCATTCTTGCTGTAAATACCGCAGCATGATAAAGACCATCCTTTGCCTTAAAGGCGTAACCTCTTATCATATTGTCCTGAGGAACATGGCAGTCGTTGCAATTGGTCCATGGTGAGTGGGAACTTTTTTGCCACGACTGGTAATAGGGAGCCATTATATGGCAGTTTACACAGGCAGACGGGTCATTTGAGAGGTAAGATGTCATTCTGGAGACATAAACAAGATATATGAAGATACCTACGGCAAAACCGAGCAGAATTACAACAGGCACTACTAACCGTGATGGGAATTTCATCTCTGCAAGTGTCTTTATTATGACCTGTTACAAAGATATAAAAAAGTGCATACAAATCAATACCCCAGATTGTAATCCAGATCAATAGCGGAGAGGCCATTGTCCATCCATTCAGGCATCGTTTCTCCTTTTAGGAAGTGGTTGAAAAACTGCAACATTCTCTTCTGGAAGTCTGCCTTGTTTGGGAGTTTCTGGGGCCAGTGCACCTCACCTGTATAATTAAGTAACCATACCGGTTTCTGAAGTCTCTTAAGTGCCTCGAAATACTCTATCCCCTGATACCATGGAACATGTCCATCCTGGTCATTGGACATTATCAGTATTGGAGTAGTAACCTTGTCCATAAAGAATATCGGTGAATTTTCCACATATCTCTGCTGTGCTTCCCACGGAGTCTTTCCTATACGGCTCTGCTCGTGTTCATACTGGAAAGATCGGTTTAGACCGGTCCCCCACCTTATTCCGCCATAGGCACTGAACATGTTTACTACCGGTGCCCCCGATTCTATTGCTGCAAACAGATTTGTCCTTGTGGCAAAATAGGCCACCTGATACCCTCCCCAGCTGTGCCCTTGCGCCCCAATCCGTGCCTTATCCACATAGCCGGCATTAAGTATAGTGGTGATTCCCGGCATAATGCAATTGTATGCACTTTCGCCCGGGTAGCCCTCTTTGTAAACAATATCCGGATTGAATATTATATAGCCATTGCCGGTATACATGTGATAATCTACTGTCGACCGGTGAGCTTCAGGAATTCTGTATGAATAAAGTGTAGATGAGTTTTTTTCATAAAAATTAGCAATCATAGGATATTTTTTGCCCGGGTCAAAGTCTGCAGGTTTGTAAATAACTCCTTCCAGTTCCTTCCCATCCAGTGAGGTCCATCTTATCAGCTCTGCGGTACCCCAGTTGAATTGCGACTGTTGAGGATTGGCATTGGTGATTTTAACAGGCTTTTTGAATGACATGTTGCTTAACCACAAGTCAGGAAATTGCTCAAAGGTCTCCATTGAGAAAAGCACCGCATCAGATTTCTTAGACTTGAGCGGTTCCGATAAGGAGAAGAGGCCCGACAGTAACTCTGCCGGAGCTTTCTCACCATTTATTTTTAGTGAATAGTACCCGCTCCCCTTTGTCTTTTCATTAAATCCGCTTAACAGAAGCTCCTTTGCTGCATCAACGTACTTTGCTTCGTCGTCGAGCTTTATAACTCTGTAAACCAGATTGTTTTCCCTCCCGTTTTGTGTAATTCTCACGGCTCTCCTGCCACCCAGCGGGTCTACGTTCCAGATGTCGTAACGGTCGTATATTAGTATCTCTTTGTCGCCTTCTGTCCATCCGGCAAAGGAGTATGAGACCGGCCATTCCGGAACATCGTTAAGTTCATCAAAAGTTTTTATTTCATCTGGGGTAGTAATCTTTGAGAATTTGCTTCCATCTATTGAATATGTGAACCACGAGCTGTCGGGGGCACTGTACCAGTAGAGATACTTTCCCGCAGGCGACACAAGGACATTGGCCAAAAGCCCCTCCTTAAGCAGATTTGCCCGTTCAAGAGATGTATTTATGAGATAAACGTCATACCTGCTCTTTCCCTCCCACATCTCTTCGAGCTGAAACCTTTTGTTTGTAGTTGCAAGTACAAAATCAGAATTTCCGTTTTCTATGAGTGTGACTTCCGGCATATCTTCATTGGCTATCTGGAAAATACTGCCTTGACTGATATTATATACGGCTTGATAACTTCTGTTCATCTCTGTCTTCTTGTCTATCACCTGCTGAGTGAATTGAACTCCCTCTTTCCAGTGCCAGATATGTACCTTAGGAAAATCGGCTTCGGCAATAGAGGTATCCCTTTGCCTTGCTGCAGGCATAGTGCCAAAGTAAAGTTTCTCCCCGTTTTGGGAGAATTTAAGTTCCCTCTCGGGCGATAATCTCCACCCTTCGTATATTCCTCTGCTCTTTTGAGTGACAGCTGTTTTGATACCAATACCATTGCTCCAAAGAAAAATAGTATCCTTTGTGAGCAGGGCTACTTTACCCCCATCTTCTGAAATTGTGCTCTTCAGAACCTTTTTTCCCAACCTTGCAACTGTGTCAGTCAATCCATTTGCCGCATCATATCTTATAATAAGCTTCGGAGTTGTTATAAGAGTAACCTTATTCTCCTTAGCCAGAATATAACCGGTAACCTTGTCGTATGTTTTAGCTCCTCCACCTTCTAAAGTGGAGATTGTAAGAATGGAGTCTTTAGTAAGATATACTATAAGACCATTCCACTTCTGAGGCAACTGAAACGATTTCAGGCTGTCCACAACCCTATATGTTTTGCTGTTAATGTTGAATATCGACAGTGACTCATTTTTGGATCTTGTCGTTTTGTATACCAGAAATCTTGAGTCAGAACTGAAATTTATGCTTGACGCAGAATCGACAGAGAGAAGCTCCCTGGCTTTGGAGTCAAAAAGTTTTACAACAGAAGTTCCTTTCCACGGTTCGTACTTTACCGCAATAGACGTTCCGTCGTCTGAAATTATTTTCTCCGTGATCCTGTTCCACTTCAGAAGATCATCTACAGTAAGCAATTTCTTCTCTGTCTGCGCATTAAGAATATAGAATGAGAGAGAGACGAATGCTATTAGCGTAAAATATTTTTTCATAGACTATTTCCCGAATTTTGTGAGATTTGTAAGACCGCCCATTAGCACTATTACATCACCCTCAAGAAGATCGAGATCTCCTTTATTCGGGTCCATCACTATAAGCTCCTTGTGTGTGAACCCAAAGACGTTTGACACATCTGCCTTTCTCTTAAGACATATGAATTTTACGTTATGCTCAGACTTGAAGTTGATTTTTGAGAGTCTTATCCCGTAGAATCTTTTAGGAAGATGCATCTGGACAATGTATGTATCCTCGTCAAGCTTGTATGAGCTAATATAGTTGTTCAGTTCCAGAGTCATAGCATACTTCTGGGCGGCATCTTTTTCCGGGAAGATTATGTTATCTACTCCAAGCGAACTTAATACGGTTGCGTGAAGGTCGCTCACTGCCCTTACAATTATTTTCTTAACCCCGAACTCCCGGAAAATAGCATACGCTATGAGAGATTCGTCAAACTCCTTTCCCAGGGCAATTATCACACCGTCTGCCCCATGTATCGGCAAAACCCCGAGACTGTTCCTGTCAATTACGTTAAGGCAGATAGAGAGAGATATTTTGGATTTTATATCCTCGACCTTCTCAATATTCTTGTCCACACCAACAACTTCATAACCCATCTGTGTAAAGCGTTCTGCCAATACAGAACCAAAATTACCCAAACCCAATACAATGTATTTCATCGCTAAAAATTTAACTAACTTATCATTATGTCTGTTTTAGGATAGCTGTATCTCTGTCCCCTTGGAGCTCTCATAAAGGCTGACAGAAATGTTACTACCCCAACCCTTCCAATAAACATCAAAAGGGATAAAATCAATTTACTTTCCGGTTGCAGGTCGTAGGTAATTCCCATAGAGAGACCAACTGTGCCAATAGCCGATACAATCTCAAAAAGTATTTTTCCGGGAGAGAGAGATGGTTCTATTGCCACAATCGCTATCTCTGCTGTTGTTATAAACATTACAGAAAGTGAGATGGTTGCAAATGCTCTTGTTACCGAAAGTGGGGACACCTCCCTGCCAAAAAGTTCCACCCGGTCGTTACCTTTTAAAAACTGGGTAAGGTTCCTTATCATAAGAGCAAACGTTGTTACCTTAATACCACCCCCTGTAGACTGTGGGGCCGCACCTATCCACATTAATACAAGGGTCACCATAAAAGTGGCAGGAACCATTGAGCTAAGATCTACCGAGTTAAATCCTGCAGTTCTTGGAACCACCGCATGGAAAAACGCCTGAATCACCTTATCTGCTCCGCTGAACCTGGATAAAAGACCGTCCCCTTCAAATATGAAGAAATAGAGTGTCCCGAATAACAGAAGAAGGGCAGTTGTCTTAAGGACCACTATAGAACTTACATCCCAGTCGTGAGCATATCTTCTTGATTTCCTCCCCTTGATAACCCTGAAAAACTGTCGGTATTTATGATGGAAAACCTTAAGGATATTGGAAAGTATTGGGAACCCGATGCCTCCTATTATGACCAGAAATGAGATAACCAGATAAAATGGCCCAATATCCAGTAGCACTTTGTCGGCAAGATTGTCATGAAGAGTTGAGAACCCGGCATTGCAAAATGCAGAAATTGAGTGAAATACCGCAAAGAAAATTTTGCCTGATCCACTCATATCCAAATAAGGGCCGGTAAGGAAATAAATTGCTATTGCCCCCGTAGTCTCAACAAAAAATGTAAGCTTTATTATCTTGCGCAATAGTGATACAAGGTCGGCACTTCTGTTACCTGATACTATATCCTTTATCATGAACTCACTGTTTGCCGCTATCCCCTTTAAAAAGAACAGTGCAAAAAACGATGTTATTGTTATAACTCCAAGTCCTCCTACCTGAATAAGCAACAGAATAATAATCTGTCCACTTAGTGTAAATGTCTGGTCAAATGGGACACAATTGAGTCCTGTGACACAAACAGCAGAGGTTGTTGTAAACAGCGCATCCACTATACTTATTCCGTTATATGTGGAATTAGGCAGCAGTAACAGAGTGGTTCCTGCTGTTATTATAACAAGAAAACTGACAACGAAAATTATTATAGGATTCGCCTCCTTTGCCATAACAGAGACGAGATCATTAGAAATCTCAACAATTGAAAAGTAGATAAGGACCAAAATCACTATCCAGTAAGACCATAAGAACGGAATGATTTTAGAAAGACCAAGCGGGTCTATTCTGAAAACAATCAAAGATGTGACAAAAAGAAGTATCAGAGAGATCCACTCCATTCTGGTCTTGGTTTTAACAAGACTGTCATAATTGTACAAGATTCGTAGTATAGACACCAGACTCAAAACAAGAATTATTATCTTGAAAATTGAGAACAGCAACAATTTCTGATCGTCAGAAACCTTAAATCCAATATTATACCCTACAAAAAGGATTATGGTCATGCTGCAAAAAAAGGCAACCCATGTTGATGCAACCAACATGGGAGTCTTTGCTCTTCTCAAGACCTCTTTAACCTTATAGGTAAAGTATTTCACTATTTAACCATCAGTTTTTCTCCTGCATTCTCTTTAACCGCTCTTTTCCACTCTTCAGAATAACCGGGTTGTTTTGGGAAAGCCGGTATTGACTTGCTGAATCCGTTATTGAGGAAGCAACCATCGGCATCCTGGTTCTTAATATTGCCGTCTATATATTTTACCAGAAGATATCTGTCGAGATTCACCCATTTGTCAAACAACTCCTGTGCTGTATTTACCGAATAGTCTGTAAGAAATTCTCTTGCCTTTGCAGGTGACTCTTTATAAAGCATCATAGCTGCAGCATCAATGGCAACAGTTCTTTCAATTGCCCTGTTTTCATGATTGTCGCCCACCTTTCTGATCTCCGGAGCAAGCACATCATATCTTAAGTATGCAAAATTAGTTACTCTGTTGAATATCCAGAATGCAGATGTAGGTGAGTAGGTGAGCATATCGCCGTTCCCTACCCTGAAACATTCAGGCACCCTCAGAGAACTTGAATAAATTGGTGTAAGAGCCGATGTTGCAGCATCGTCCACTCCAAACCAGAAGATGCCTCCAATCTCGTCAGGAAGCCAGCTGCGTGCCTGACCAAGCAGCCAGAATCCGGTCTGTTGGGTGGCAATAGCTCTCTCATTAGTATAACTCTTGTCGTCCACCTTGAAAGTCATAGGTCTCCATCTGTAAGGAAGGGCATGTCCGCCTGCGCCAACATCCTTTGTCATATCAAGGGCTGTTCCGTCATAATGGTCACGCATTACATCGGCAACCATTTTAACTGTAACCTTCTCCTTAGGCTTAATATATAGAGGGAGTCTGTTCTTTGCATTGTAGCCCATCGCATAATCAAGGTAGTCTGTATATGGCTTGTCGCCAATCATTCCACCCCCAAGAATATTGAATGCGGCCCATACCCTCGCCTCGCAACCTCTCATCGAGCCAAAGTCGAGTGGTGCATAAATGTCAGAAAAGCTGAAATCCTTATCTGCCCCTTTGTACAGTCCATTCTCCTTTGCATAGGATATTACATCGGGTGCATAAAGACAATTTTCAGGATCGTTGAGCGGAAACTGTGTTATTCTGGCGTGGTTGGCGTGTGCAGATATATATCCGTCAGGTATACGCACCGCAACCCACACTGCTCCTTTGTTAACATTTTTCCCGTTGACCATTTTCACCCCTTTGCCTGTCATCTCAAGTATCCATGCTTCGTTCTTGTCTGCTACTGAGAAGGATTCCCCGGCAGAATAATAACCATGTTCCCTTACAAAGTCGGTCATTATTTTTATTGCCTCCCTTGCTGTTCTTGCTCTTTGAAGTGTAACATATATTAATGAGCCGTAATCCATCTTAGCTGTAGAGTCAACTAGTTGTTCAAGACCCCCGAAAGTGGTTTCAGTTATGATAACCTGATTCTCGTTCATATTGCCCACAGTATTGTATGTTTTCAAAGCCTGTGGTATATCTCCCAAATATTTTCCGCTGTCCCACTCATAAATTTTCATCATAGTTCCGGGAGCAAAATTTGCTCCTTTTGTAAAATAGAGCTCACCATAAAGCTGGTGAGAATCAGCTGAGTAAGTAACAATTATTGAGCCATCTTTACTGGCACCCTTGGTAATCAACACGTTAGTACAAGTACTTCCCGTTTTTGGAGTTGCCACCATAAACAGGAGTGTAAAAATAAGCAGATGTGATCTTTTCATATTTAATTTTTGATTCATTTCTATGAGCAAAGATAATCTAAAAAAGGTTATTTGCTCTCATGGTTTTGGCAGCATTTTTGTTGACCACATTTCCACAACATAAATAATATGAAATCATTACTTTACCTCTTTCGCCGCGGTCATGGAGTTGTAACAATTTTATCTCTTTTTATAGCCTCAGGCTTAATGGGGCAGTCGAAAATTAAAATTCAGATTGTAGATAGTGTAAGCAACAAAGGGGTGGAGTTTGCCGCAGCCACCTTGACTCAGGTTGGCCAGAGCCAGGTTTTCAAATATGACGAATCGGACTCTACAGGTAAAGCGGAGATTCTTAATGTTCCGTATGGTAAGTACGTCCTTAAAGTCAATCATCTTAACTATAGGTCTTTCAGTAAAGAGATTACAGTTAACAAGGAGACCCATGATTTTGGAAAGGTAAGGGTTCGCGAGAAGCTGACCTCGATGCAGTCTGTTACCGTGACGGCTCTGGCCAATCCCATTGTTGTCAAGCAGGACACAATAGAATTCACTGCTGCGGCATTTTCTGTTGCTGAGGGGGATGTGCTTGAACAACTTCTTAAGAAGATGCCGGGTCTTGAGATGGACAGCAAAGGCAAATTTTCTTATAATGGCAAAGCTATCAACAAAATAATGGTGGACGGCAAGGATTTCTTTGCCAATGATTCCAAAACCTTAACTACCAACCTCCCGGCCCGCATAGTTGATAAGGTTAAGGTAATCGATCAGAAAACAGAGCAAGCTAAATTTACGGGAGTCGACGACGGAAACAGGGAAACCGTAATGGACGTTACCCTTAAGGAAGGTTTTAAAAACGGATTGTTCGGGAACGCGACAGGGGGATATGGAACACAGGATACCTATACAGCCAACTTGTTTACCGCAAGATTTGATAAAAACACAAATTTCGGGTTGGTGGGCAGTTCCTCCAACACACCCGGGCTTGGCGGAGTGATGATGGATGATGGCGGTCAGGAAGTGATCGTTTTCAGGGGGGACAACGGAGGAAAAACTACTTCGACCAACATAGGGCTAAACGGAAATACAGAGTTCTACAAGGGAAAGTTAAAATTGGGCGGAGGTTATACATATTACGATTCAGACACAGAAACCCGGACAAACAGGACAAGACAGACATTCATGGAGGACAGCTCTTATATTTACAATCAGTTATCAACAGGCAAAAGCGACAACACTTCTGACAGATTCAGTGCATCTGTTAACTGGAAACCTAATAAAAAGTTATCATTAATTTTCAGACCTACTTTAGACAGAACTAGATCTTCATCTTTAAGCAGGAGCGATTACACAACAAATGGAGTATCGGGAGTTCCGGTAAACGAAGGAAATTCGAGTAACTATTCGGATGGAGTGTCTACGAATTTGGGCGGGGTTTTAATGTTAATGTATGCTTTTGACAAACCGAGAAGATCTCTCTCCTTAATGAGCAACTTTGGTTTGTCAAGCAGCAACATGGACGGTCTTAACCAGTCAACTACAACGAGGTATGACAATAATTCAACGACTATAGATTCTGTAAGACAAAAATCAAATACAATAAGCGATAACTACAACGCCACCATGAGAGCCTCATATACAGAACCATTAAGCAGTAAATACACTATGGAGCTGTCGTACAACATACAATACGGATATAGGGTTTCTGACAAAAACACATACAACTGGAACGCCTTGACAGAAAGTTATGACAGCAAGGATGATGTCTACAGTAACGATTATCAGGATATAAGTTTAAACCAGAACATAGGGTTGAGCATACATAAAATGGAGAAGAAGTACAATTACTCTCTGGGGTTCACCCTGCAGCCGACATATACAAAAAGCACCGGTACAAACAGAGATTACACAAGTTCGGTATTCAACTATGCGCCATCTCTTACTATGCAATATACTCTGAATAAAACTAGTTTTCTGAGGTTATCTTACAGGGGCAGTTCTTCACAACCCTCCATCAGTCAAATGGAACCCGTACCGGATAATTCCAATCCTCTTTATATCAGAATCGGAAATCCGCGACTATTACCGGGATTTAATAATAATCTCACAATCAGTCTGAATGGCGGCAACAGAGAGAAATATCAAATGTTTGATATTTCTATCGATGGGAGTTGCAGAACAAATTCAATCAGCAATATTTCTGCATACGGTAACGGTGGAGTACAATATTCTGTCCCCGTCAATACAGACCCAATATACAATGGCTCAATAAGGATAATGTACAATTCTCCTCTCTTTACCAAGAAATTTCTTGTAAATATAAACGGTAGTGCAAGTTACAACAATAATCTAAGCTATACTGCTAAAATAGAGGCTGATCCTCAGGCCGATCCAAGAGACGTCACTATAGACAATTTTAAAAACATCGTTACAAATACTACAAACTCACTCTTTATAAGAAGTGGCCTTCGCTTCACCTATAAGTTCACCAAGGCCGATTTCTCGTTAAGTAACAATTTAAGCTACAGAGACACGTGGTACTCAATTGCAAACAAGAGCAAACCGGAAATGTGGAACTACTCAGCATCGGCAAATCTCAACCTGAGACTTCCTTATGATTTTACCATGAACGCAAGTATGGAGTTCTCTGTGAGCAAGGGTTATGGTGGCGAAAGAGACAAGCCTTTCACAATCTTTAATGCCGACATTAACAAAGGCCTGTGCAAGAACAAGCTTGCTCTCAAGCTTCGCCTGTACGACATTCTCAATCAGGCAAGGGGAATCAGACGAACAACTACAGAGAACTACATAGAAGACACGGAATTCTACATTCAGAAACAGTACTTCATGCTGTCGCTCTCATACAAGTTTGGCAAGTTTCCGGGAAATTCAAGAGGTATGAGAGGCGACACAAATGGTATGGTCTTCGAAACTGGCAGAGGGGGGATGCTTTTCAGGTAATTTTCAAGCCAGCTCACTACAGAAGAGTTACTCCCGCTGCGGCAAGCTTTCTCATCTCAACCTCCGGCCAAATGCTAACCTGCACCTCTCCAATATGCCGTTTCTTGAGCATGAACATGCAAACCCTGGATTGTCCGATTCCTCCTCCTATACTCTCCGGAAGTTCCCCGGCAAGCAGCATGCTGTGAAAAGTAAGTAACGATCTGTCTGTACAACCTCTCTCCTCCAGCTGGCGTATAAGTGCCGCTTTATCTACCCTAACCCCCATTGATGAGATTTCAAATGCACACTGCAAAACAGGGTTCCAAACAATAATATCTCCGTTGATTCCGGAATACCCATCCTCGTTCAAGGTGCTCCAGTCGTCGTAATCCGGAGCACGTCCATCGTGGCGCTCCCCGTTAGATAGTGTCCCCCCTATACCGATAATGAATATTGCACCATACTCCTTAGCTGCAGCTGACTCTCGCTCCCTTGGAGAGAGCCATGGATAGCAGCACAAAAGTTCTTCTGAATGGATAAAGGTGATCTCTGCTGGTAAAACCGGTTCAATTTTAGGATATTGCTCATATACGGCAAGTTCCGTCGCCCTAAGTGCAGAATATATTTTTCTTACTGTATCCTTTAAACGGTCCAGCGTTCTGTCACCGGGCCAGATACGCTGCTCCCAATCCCACTGGTCCACATAAATTGAGTGGAGTGCCGTAAAATCCTCGTCAGGTCTGAGGGCTCTCATGTCGGTGATAATACCACTATTCGGTTCCATTTCGAGTTGTTTAAGTCTGAGACGCTTCCACTTTGCGAGGGAGTGTACAACAACTGCTCTTTTATCTTCCATAGACTTTACGGGAAAAGAGACTGGGCGTTCAATACCGTTGAGGTCGTCATTTATGCCGGTTCCGTCAAGAACGGCTATTGGAGATGATACTTTTACCAGCTTAAGCTGACGCGACAACTCTCCTTCAAATGTCTCCTTGACAAGAGTGATTGCCTTTTCTGTTTTTAAGATTTCTTGTTTCATTTCTGTTGGGTTTTGCACATAAAAAAAGCCCCCCGGGATGCGGGAGGCTTGTCATATATATTGTTAATAATTTACTTGTTTAACAACAATAACCTCCCTGTCCGAATATGATTATTATTCGAATTATTAAAGAGATTATTATTATTCCTTAAAAAGGTCATTCTTCTTTATAGTGTTTTCAGTGTGTAAAAGTATACATTTGTTTTTAATTACCAAAAATTGTTACTATATTTTACTTGTATTTTAACAAAGGAGGATAAATCATGAAAACAGTTTCAGATGTGATTGACAGACAACCCGCAGTATCGGGGAGTTTTTATCCCGCAGACAAACAAAAACTGCATAAGGAGCTCGAAAACATATTTGCTTCTGCAATTCCTAAGCGTTGCAGTAATGTAAGAGCTATCATCTGCCCTCACGCCGGATATATATATTCGGGCGAGGTGGCGGCATCTGCCTTTAATCAGCTTGACTCGGACAAAACGTATAAGAGAGTGTTTGTAATTGCATCATCACACCAGGAGTGGTTCGAAGGGGCCGCGGTGTACTGCGATGGTGATTTTATTATGCCTTATGGTACAGTCAAGGTCGACCGCTCTCTGGGGAAGATGCTTGTCGAAAAATTTCCGGTGTTATTTACGTCTGATCGCGGCCCTCATCAGAAAGAACACAGCCTGGAGGTGCAACTCCCGTTTCTCAACTATGTTCTCAAGACTGACTACCAAATTGTCCCTATAATAATAGGCACCTCAGATAAGAATATATGCAGAGAGATAGCTACGGTATTAAAGCCCTACCTTACGCCGGAGAATCTTTTCATAATAAGTTCCGACTTCTCGCACTATCCCAACTATGCCGATGGCCAGAAGGTCGACGATATTACAAAGGAGGCTATTCTTGCAAATGACCCTGATGTTCTCCTTTCCTCAATAAAAAAGATAGCCGATAAGAAAATCCCGCATCTTGTTACAAGCCTGTGTGGCTGGACATCAGTATTGACACTTCTCTATATGACCACCTATGAGAAGTCTCTGGAATACAGGGCCATCGATTATAAAAACTCGGGCGACGTTGAATACTATGGCGAAACTAACAGAGTTGTGGGCTACTGGGGTATTGCTGTTTGTGACATATCATCTACCCATTAAATAACCCAGACTAAACAATATACCATAGACATATTGGACAACTAATACCGAATAATCAATAAAGACCATGACATCTGATATAACCACACCATCCACAAACCCATCAAATCCATCCCCCGGTACATTCACGTCTCCTGCAGACGGCTTTCTGCTTTCAGAAACGGACAAGCAAACCCTGCTGGACATCGCTCGCGAATCTATACATTCGGCAGTTCTCGGAGGAAAAAAATTCAAAGTTACACCCGATGAGTACTCCGATATGCTCAAAGCTACTTTCGGTGCATTTGTAACGCTGCACAACAAAGGAAAGCTACGCGGCTGCCTCGGTCGTATGACCGGCGACCTGCCCCTATACAAGATGATTCAGGAGATGGCAATATCGGCATCACTGTACGACTATCGTTTCACCCCGATAGGACCGGATGAACTGTCAAAAATCGAAATAGAGATATCGGTGCTCTCTCCTATGACCAGAATAGACGATATTACTGAGATCGAACTGGGGAAACACGGCATCTATATTCAGAAGGGTGTCGATTCAGGCGTCTTCTTGCCTCAGGTTGCGACTGAAACAGGCTGGAGTCGAGAAGATTTTCTTGGACACTGCTCCCGCGACAAGGCCGGCCTAGGCTGGACCGGCTGGAAAGGAGCCGATGTCTACATCTTTACAGCAACCATATTCCAACACTGCCAGAAATGATCTGCCAGTTCTTTTCATAACCCTCATATTATTAGCGGCTTATAAAATGTTTTCTAAAGTTTTTGCGGAAAAATAAAGTTGTAATGTCCTGATAATGAAACAAATCTTAAAACAACTGGCAGATCCGCCTCACCTCTTCGTAGCATCCATGAGTTAGGGTTGCGATTTGTCTGTATGTTGCGTTCTTTTCTCTTCGCAGCCGTATCATCAACGTTTTCAGCTCTTCTTTTGATAATGTAAACAATTGTCGGCCAGCTAAAATTGCATCCATATGTTTAATTACCTCATAATCTGGAGTCAAGGGCCAGTTAGACTTATTCTCAGATTTACTTTCAGATTTGCTGTCAGGCTTTCGTTTTTCTGAAATGTCCGCAATGAAATCAACAATTGCTTTATCCAATGAATTCTTATTTGGGAAAGCAGAATCTACAAGAGATGTATCGACTTCAATAATTGTCCTCAATGGATTCTTTCTGCAGGCATTATGGAAGTGGTAGGAGCTCCATTTGTATTCCCAGGGGTTTGAACAGATTCCGGCATTTATCGGATTGCTGAATATGTACAACAGATTTTCGATTATGAGTGCTTTTGAATAGATCTGGGAACTGCTGAAAGGGGTTCTGAAAATTTTGTCGGACAATCCTTTGCGCTTGTTGTAACTACGGGCAAAACCGATTAGCAAAGCGTTCATGAAAGTAGTCAGATTTTTAGTTTCCAAATGAATGTGAACATGATTGTCCATCACTACAAATGCGATAATCTTTGTGTCATATTTTTGGGCAAAGAAATCGCATTTTTCAAGAAAACCAATGAAGTCCTCGTCGTTGTAAAATATAGTATGCTTGCTGTTCCCGCGAAAAAAGACGTGAAAATTGCCTTCTTGTTTTCTGGATCCACAGACAAGTTTATTTGCAGGTTTTATTGCGGAATGATTCCCGGAAATATTGTTTGTAAAATTAGTGTTTGTGGAATTATTGTTTGTGTCTTTTCCCTTTGGTTCCGATATGCTTTTGTGGTCGTCCACAAACCGGTCCTCACTAATAGGACAATTGTCGTTATACATTTTCATTTTTATTCCTCCTACTCGATTCAAACGCCTCTTTAATGAAATTCGATAGTAAAGATAATAACAAAACACGCACACCCCAAACGATCTGCCAGTTGTTTTCGTTATTTTCTCATAATGAGCGTCATACAAAAATATTTTCTATTGTTTTGAAAGAAAATATTTTTGTAATGTACTAGTAATCACGCTTTTCTTAAAACAACTGGCAGATCAATCCCGCTATCGTTTCACCGCAAAATCTGCATGATCCTGCACTGTTATTTGTAGCGACATTTGCATCGATGTCTGAATCAATGCCTGCATCGATGTTCATCTCGATTACGCGATATCCCTCTCGCTCAACTATTGTTTTTCCACACTTTGGGCAATAGGTGTTCTCTCCGTGAAGACCCGGAAGGTTTCCGATATAGACATATTTAAGGCCTGCTCTTACAGCTGTTTCTTTTGCACTTACCAGGCTTTCGGGAGATGTTGGCCGGAGGTGAGGAAGCTTGTAGTTTGGGAAGAACCGGCTGAAATGGAGCGGAGTATCTGCAAATCCATTATCGGCAAGCCATTCACACATAGCCTTGATCATTTCAGGGTCATCTGTGAGGGAAGGGATAATAAGGCTAGTGATTTCCAGCCATACTCCTCTCTCTTTGAGCGCTTTGAGTGTGTCTAACACCGGTTGTAGAGAACCACCGGTCAGTTTATGGTATATGGCATCGTCAAAACATTTGAGATCAATATTGGCGGCATCCAGATACGGAATAAGGTCGAGCAGAGGTTGACGGTTAATGTATCCATTTGATATCATGACCGTTTTAACTCCTTGTTTATGTGCCTCTCTGGCAATATCATACATATACTCAAAGAAAACCGTTGGTTCAGTATAGGTAAATGCTATGCTACATATATTGTCGAGTGCTTTGTTGGATGATTTATGGCGCAATGCTTCGGCCACAACCTCCTGAGGCATCATTTCGTAATTCTGTAAATCCGAAGGTGACTTCTGTGAGATGGACCAGTTCTGGCAATTAAGGCATCGGAAATTGCATCCTGCAGTAGCAAGAGAAAATATCTTTGAGCCGGGGAAGAAGTGAAACAGAGGTTTTTTTTCTATAGGGTCCACAGATATTGAGCAGGGATTGCCATAGGCTGTGGTATACAATATGCCGTTATTGTTTACCCTGGTTTTGCAAATTCCGTACTTTCCCTCCTTTATAATGCAATTGTGTGGGCAAAGCAGGCAGCGTACCGGACTGGCAGAAAGTGCAGGACTGGCAGAAAGTGCAGGACCCTCCGAATCACTACTCGAGAGCCTTTCCTGAAAACTTGCCCGATGGCCGGTTTTGTCAGGATTTGCCGGTTTTTCTGGCTTGTATTGATTTCCTGATTGCACGTATGCTGAATTTTCTGTTTATATCACTAAGTATCCATAAGATAACTCCACTAATAAGGGCAGCAAAGAAACACCACACAGAGGTAAGATATTGAGTAAAAAAGATTACGGTTACCAGACACGAAAGGAACATCAATATTCCAAGCATGTGGGTCCTTTTTATACTGGAGACAAACAAAGGAGTGATTGAAGCAATTACATACAGATAAAATGCCGGCATTCTCAGCTGCTCTGGGAAATCGTTGAGATATTGGATATGAAAACCTGAGATTTGCGGATTCACATCGAATGTCAATAAACAAAAAGCATAATAGGCCGATAGTGAAATACCAAGTGCCAGAAGAATCTTGAGTAATTTTCTCCTGCTATCCTTTTTCTCCATAAGAAGCACCGAGAGGGGAATCATGGTGGGCCAGAGAACCTCTGCCATTGTCAAAAATGTGTATGTGCTTATCTTCTGTAGTGTCTCATACTCTTGAAAACGCAGTGAGAGCCACACAAAACCTTCTGCAAATTGCTGAAATGCGAAAACTAAAGGGATAAGTGCGAATACTGTCTGCGAAGGGTTTTTCACCTTCCTGACTGCTAAAATACCTATAGCAGAAATGACTACTCCTCCCGCAAAACTGGCTTCGGCTGAAAAACACATATTATTGCTCCTTTATTGTATTGATTAGTATTAGCTAAATATACGGCAATTAAATGGTTTATCTCTCATTTACGAAATGAGATGTTCCACCCTGGCTTTGACCTCCCCTACAAGATCCTTAGGAGCAATATTTAATTGATATCCTCTTTTCCCGGCACTTACATAAATACTTTCAAAGTTGAGGCAGGTTTCATGTATATATGTGGGGAACTGCTTTTTCATCCCGATAGGTGAACAAGCTCCGCGAATATATCCGGTCACGCCCAAAAGATCTTTCATAGGAATCATATCGCAACTTTTATTTCCGGATACCCTGGCAGCTTTCTTAAGATCCACCTCCTCCGCACCCGGAATCACACACACAAAGTAACCAATCTTATCGCCCTTAAGAACGAGCGTTTTGAACACTCTCTCTACAGGTTGATTAAGCTGTGCAGCAACATGAATTGCACCGAGATCGGTTTCGTCTACCTCGTACGGAATAATTTCGTATTTTATTTTTGCCTTATCCAGCAGTCTTGCTGCATTTGTCTTTTCTACTTTCATAACATGGTATCGGCACAAATAGCCACTGCTCTTACAGGAGAACCGTCACTATCAGAAATCTTCAAAGGGAGACATGAGAATCGGAAAAACTGATTGATTAAAGGTTCCAGATTGCAGAGGTTCTCGATTATCACAATATTTTTCCCAAGTATGATCCTGTGGTTAGGCAAATCCGTAGAAGAGACAGGGTCAGCCGAAATACAATCAAATCCTATTCCTTTCAATTTAAAGGTAGATAACCACTTAGCGGCACCTTCAGAGAGAGTGGGAAAACCATCAAAGTAACTGTCGCTGCCCCACTTCCTGTCCCAACCTGTCCTTAGAAGAACAAAATCGGAGCTAGCAATGCGTACGGCATGGGTTTCCAGATTCTTCTTCTCAATAATCCATCCTTGTCCGGAGGCATCATTCTCGCATTCATCCTGACATTGTCTGACACTCACGTCAATCACGACACCTTTGCCAATAAATTTATCGGCACTGAAATGATCAAGAGTGTGTTTTCCCTTAAGTATATGAGCCGGAGCATCTATATGAGTTCCTGTATGAGTGAAAAATGAGATAAGCTTTTCTGCAAAACCCTCTTTGTCTATAGTGGTTGCATTGGTTATAACCGGAGGTTCAGTTCCGGGAAAAACCGGCATTTCAGAGGAGATTGTTCGAGTAAGATCTATGATTTTCATTAGGTAAATGTATTAAATATTTTTATTAAAGGAAATTCCTTAAATTTCGATTTCAAATGAAAATTTATGAAAAAGTACTTGCGCCCTTTGCTGACAGTGTTGGCCCTGGTTTCAATTTTGGTTTTCTCCGATTTCCTCAATCGCAGAGGGACAGGCAATAACGTCACAAAAACACGGATTGCTATCTTCCGGTTTAATTCAAACCAGCTACAGGAGGAGACCGAAAAGGGACTCCTGAATAAAATTCAAACATCAAAGGAATTTTTGGATGGCCGAATAGAAATCAAGAGATATTGCTCAGAAGGCGACATGCCTACTGCAAATATGATCGCACTTAATATTGTTAACGAGAAGTTCGATATTGTGGCATCTATAAGCACACCGGGACTACAGGTTATGGCTAATGCCAACAAGGAGGGCAAGGTTTTGCATGTATTCTGCGCAGTGACGGACCCTGTTGTATCGGGTGTAGGAATTACCGGAACCGCAACAAACGAGCATCCAGCTCATCTGGTTGGCATAGGAACATTCCAGCCTGTTGAGTCGATAATAAAGATTGCCAGGGAAATGAATCCCAACCTTAAAAAGCTGGGGGTGGTCTGGTGTACTGGCGAAACATGCTCGGAGGCATGTGTGAAAAAAGCCCGTGTCATATGTAAAGAGCTCGGCATAGAGCTTATTGAAATGAGTGTGGAAACTGTGTCGCAGGTTTATGAAGCAGCCCTTGCTGTTGGCGAAAAGGGAGTGCAGGCACTCTGGATAGGTGGCGACAATGTTGTTGAGTCGGCCATTGAGATGTATATAGCAGCAGCAAATAAATATAAGATCCCTGTCTTTACAAATAATCCCAAACACGCCCTAAAGGGAGCCATGGCAAATCTGGGTGCCAACTATTACGAGGTAGGCTCTACCGCAGGAGAGATGGTGGTTTCCCTTATAGAAGGTCTTCCGACAAATAAAATTGAGATAAAAAACGTTGTTCCGGAACAGCTGTTCATTAACGACTCCGTTAGAACGCTTATGAAAGAAAGGTGGAACTATCCTGATGATTTAAGGGCAAGAAGTACCGACTGGAAAAAGAGATAAAAATTAATATTTTCTTTGATCTTTCCACATCAATTTGCCGTTTGTCCTGGTAGAACCGAAATCTGTATACTTACCGTCGCCGGTACCACTGAATCCTCCATCCGGATTGCCAATCAACTTGCCTGTTGCATCATACAGTTCGCTGAACATATCGCAGCAATAGGGAGGGATGTAATAAACAACCGCACCCTTGTACTCAAACTGCCAAACCTCCGCAGGTGGATTTCGTACCGGTTCGTTCTTAATCTGTTCAATTTTTTTTGTTATAAGCTCCGGTAAAGCATCCGACCTGTAAAGCTCCTCACACGATGCCAACACAAAAAGGGCCAGCATAAAAAAGGTAATTCTCTTAATCTTTTTCATATTCAACATCTAATTATGATTTCATTTGGTAATTTACTCTATTGATGCATTGTCGGGGATGGTTTTCAGGAAAAAGGTTTGCCTGATATCACCTTTTAGCATAATCAATGAAGACTTGGAACCATCCAAAGATATATCCCCTTTTTCGATTCTTCCATTGCCGTCAGAATCCCACTCTACAACAATATAGTAAAGAGCTCTCTCTTTTCGTTCGATATATTTTATCAAATCTGCGGCGTTACCTGGTACCCGCATACTTACTTTAAAAGGGATCTCCGACGCGCTGAACTTTTTTTGGACTATCAATGTGGCAGGTTTTTCCATCACAAAGATATCATAGCCGTAAAGGCTCACGGTTAAGTCACTGTTTTTAATATTAAATGAATCATATGTCCTGAATTCCAGATTGACATGTCTGTCGTTGCTAAATTTATCGCATGAAACCAACATTAATGCAATTATGCTGATAACCAACAAAATAGACGCCTTCATAATAGTATAAACCCTTTTATTTAAGTTAATTAATAAGTCCGACTAATACTAAGACGCTGAAATCAGTCAAATCGCTGCATGTGTTATGTTAAAATTCAACTGTAATTCCGATTGTGGGAACAATTGTACCCTCTGTCAGCTGGATTCTTTTCATCTGATAGCGTTGCTCACTGTACGGTGCATCGGGATTCAGTATTGTTCCTGTACTCACAAGAACGTCGGCATTACTGAACTTTTTGTTGAGCGCATTCTGGATATCTATATAAATTTTAAGAGCAAACTTGTTAAAGAAGAACTCTTTGTCAATTCTTACATCAAGCTGATTAAACTGCTTTAGATATAGGGAATTATATAGCCCATAGTTGGGATATGCCCGTCCGCTTGCGTTCCAAGCTGCCACAAGAGATGATTTGTCTTCGTCAAGTGGTGTATATGGATTGCCCCCTGAATAACGGAACTTTGCCCCTATCAGAAAGTTTGCAGGTAGTTTGTACCCTGCAGATATGTTCATTATCCTGCGAGTGTCCCAGGTTTTTGCTTTCCACTCTCCGTCGGCCGCGCGGAACTGGCTGCGGAAAAGTGTAACCGAACCCAACAGATTGAATTTGTCTGTAACAAACCACCTGAGTGAAAGCTCAGAACCGTAGGCGCGGCTCCTTATTGTAGATGTAACCTCTTCGTTACCAACAGTTCCATAGTTTATACCTTTGCCTTCAACGGGAATATCATCGGCTACAGAATAGAGACCATTGAAGTTCCACTTATGAAAAAGTTCAAAAGTAATTTGAAGGCCCGTTCCATTCCTGTAATCGGTACCAATAACAACCTGATCAGAACCGAGATATTTAATATCCTTGTTTGACAGATTTCCACCAGCATCTTTGTAGCCCATTGCTGTGTATGGAGGAAGTTGATAATAGCGTCCGGCACTTGCATTCAGGTAAAACTTATCGGCAACCTCATACGATGCCGATCCTCTGGGCGAGAACTGGTTAAACGGATTTGCCATTTGTGACGAATAGCTGTTCCCATCCACTCGTGCTCCTATATTGGCCGTCAGCTTTTTGTCAGGAGAGACATAGTTCAGATTTGCAAAAAGGGAATATTTGAACATTGAGAGCCTGGTATCGTAATTTATAGTGACCGGGGTTTCAAGAAAGACCTTTTGATATGTATCGTTCGAATAGTGCGGAACCTCGGCGCCAATACCTGTTGTCAGTCTGAAATCCGATAGTTTTGTAATGTTTTCTGCACGGAACTTTGTCTCCTGTTCTATTGAACGGTATTTGAGAGAGAGATTCTGCTCAGATGACTCATCGTTGTCTTTGTACTTTGTGTTGCGGTTGTTCAGATAACTGTGGCTCAGATAAAGGTTCAATGTGTTGTTCCCGTAATAGTGGCGGTAAATTGTACCTAATGTGAATACCTCTTGTTGAATTACGGGCAGATATGCAAGAATATACTCATTCGACTCCTTTCCTCCGGTATCCTCGTTAAGAGTCATGTCGTCAAAACCTGCCAGTCCAATGAAAATGAGCTCATGCTTGTTGTCTATACGAGTCTTTATCTTGAACTGTGCGTCTGTAAAGGTAGTAAGGAACGGCAACCCGATAGCCTTGAAAAGCAACTGCAGATATGACTGTCTTACCGACACAAGATAGTTCGTCTTTTCTGTGAAGTGCCCGCTGGAGGTAATGCCTGCCTCAGATGCTCCCACTGTGAACTTATACCTGTTCTTTACAGGGTCGCCCTCTTTAAGCTTGAAGTCAAGAATAGAGCTTATACCCCCTCCTCTTGCAACTGGAAAAGAACCGGCATAAAAATCTACCTCTCGTATAAAGTCGGCATCGATTATTCCTACCGGACCTCCGGATGAACCCTGGGTACTAAAGTGGTTTATAGATGGTATCTCTATGCCGTCAAGATAGAAACGGTTTTCAGAAGGGCCCCCTCCTCTTACAAGAAGATCGTTACGGTATCCACCTCCAGGAGGTGTTCCCACTCCCGGCAGCGTACTTACCACTCTGGAAATATCTCTGTTTGACCCCGGATTTCTTTCAATCTCCTGAACTCCTAAAGTGCGTTGCGAAAGAGGGCTTTCAAACACTCTCCTGTAAGGATCGGCCTTTGGCTTTACAACCACCTGATTGAGTAACACGCTCTCCTCCTCAATCTCTGCTCTTACAAAATAACCCATGGTAGATACCATGAACTCCTCCGATACATACTGGCTGTAACCCAGCAAGTCTACCTGTAGCCTGTATGCTCCCGCAGGAAGTCCATCAATTGTAAATTGGCCCTTTATGTTTGTAGTGGCATATTTAGTACCCTTCCAGACAGAAACTGTTGCAAAAGAGACCGGTTCTCTGGTAATTTTGTCTATAACCTCTCCACTTACGGAAAATGTCTTTACTGTTTCTGCGTTTGCCTGCGATAGAACAAGCTGATTTAAAGAAAGGATTATGAATGTAAATATTTTTATAAGTTTCATAAATTCAGATGGCTAAAAAATTGTTATAACGTTATAACTCAATTTATAACAACAGACGTCCTTAAAAATTGTTCATCTTCATTTTTTATGTATCTTTAATTGCCATTAAATTTATCTTACAAATGAAAAAGCTTGCAATTGTAATCGCTTTGTTTGGCATCATAATAATCCCCGTTTTGCTAAGCAAAAAAGGAGATGAGACTAACATCCCCAAGGCCAGTATTGCTGTATTCAGATTTAATTCAAACGTGCTTCAGGTGGAAGCAGAAAAAGGGTTGCTTGATAAACTCACCAACTCCGAGGCTTTTCTCAGAGGTCGCATTAAAATAGAAAATTTCTGTGCAAAAGGTGATTTATCTGCTGCAAAAATAATTGCCCGGGACATACTGAAGGCCAGGTTCGACATGGTTGTATCTATAAGTACTCCAATATTGCAAGTCATGGCCAGGGAAAATAAGAAAGGGAAAATACTGCATGTATTTTGTGCCGTCACCGATCCGGTTGCTGCCGATGTTGGGATTACAGGTACAGGATATGCCAATCATCCCCCCTACCTGACAGGGATAAGCACTTTTCAACCAGTTGAATCAATATTCAGGATTGCGAGGCAGATGAACCCCGAGCTAAATAAGGTAGGTGTTGTATGGTGTACAAACGAAACTTGCTCTAAGGCCTGTGTCGGCAAGGCACGTGTGATTTGCGGCCAACTGGGTATTGAATTAGTGGAACAGACTGTAGAAAAAGACACTCAGGTATATGATGCAGCAATTGCATTGTGTGAGAAAGGGGTAGGCGCACTATGGATTGGCGGAGATAATGTAGTAGAACCAGTCATTGATATATATGTCCAGGCCGCCAATAAATACCGCATACCTGTACTTACAAACAATCCGGTGCACGCATTTAAGGGAGCAATGGCAAACCTCGGAGCAAATTATTTTGAAGTTGGAGCAGCTGCGGGAGATCTGGTTTATTCAATCATAAGCGGAGCTCCTGCAGACAAGACAAATATTAAAAGCGTTGTACCGGAACAACTATTTATAAATGACTCCGTAAGAATCCTCATGAAAGACAAGTGGTTGTTCCCTGAGGAATTACGCGCCAGAACCGATTCCATAGTGGGACAAAAATGAGCATACACTCAATAAAACCTACTATTTTACATTAATACAGTTTACTTAACTAAAATGACTACTTTGCATGGTTCACATTTCTGAGCACCGCAAACCGGTATTATTATTATAGTATACGTACCTGCAACAGAGAAGTTAAAACTGAAAGGTTTACCCGTACCAGAACCATTTACCGGCCCGTTTACTGTCCAGGAATAAACTGTTTGACAAGAGGCAGGATTGCAAATAAAATCAGGAATGTTAATCTGGTATGTTCCCACGCTTGAAAGTACACCATCTCTGCTGCAATTGATATTGACGGCTGGTTGCGCAGCATTCCCTTGAATAACAACAGGTTTACCTGTCCATCCCTGTCCTTTGCAATCACATTGTGGCTTTGGAACGACAATTGTAAACTTGAATGGGACACATCTTTCACTCCCGCAAGTTGGTGTAATTACTATAGTATATGTGCCCGGTGCAGAGAAGTTAAATGTAAACGGTTTTCCTGTACCATATCCGTTCACCGGACCATTCACTGTCCAAACATAAGAAGGAGGACAGGCTTGAGGATTACAAATAAAATCAGGACTGGTTATCACATAAGAACCTGGGCCGGCCACAGTATAGGTTCCACCATACATAGTTGATCCACTAGACTGATTTATTGTCGATTGAATTATAACCGGTTTGTCCTTTATCCAACCTTGTCCTTTACAGTCACATTTAGGTTTAGGAATAACTATAGTAAACTTGCATGGATCGCATTTTTCTTTACCACATACCGGGGTTACTGTCACTAAGTAATTTCCTTCAAGAGAAAAATTGAATGTAAACGGTTTTCCTGTACCATAGCCATTCGCAGGTCCACTCACTGTCCATATGTATGAAACTGGACACTTTTGGGCATCCAACCCTGTTGGAGAATTACAGATGTAATTTGGAACTGTAATCTGATATGACCCGGGAACAGCAAGTTCTACAGAAGATCCACACTGTAGATTAATAATTTTCTTGATACCCTCATCATTGATCCCATAACTGTTTACGGATGAAAATGTTTGATTTTGTGCAAACTGAATGGTAATCGGCTTCTCCTTGCTCCAGCTTGTACCTTTGCAGTTGCAAAGTTTTTTTTGAGCAGTATTAATTTGGAGTTGCTCCTGGGAAAATCCATTTATCGACCACATAATGATCAATAAAAAAAACGAAATTGATTTTAGTGCTTTCATAAAATATTTGTTTAAAGGATGTTTAACTTAAAAAGTAAGGGTAAACATTATAGAATGGTCCACCATATTGCTGGTAGAGAGATTCGTGTCATGAATCGAGTGGAAGTTGTATTCAATTCCTACCATTTTGTAGAAAAGTCCAGATCGGATAAGTACCGATCTTCTGCTTGCATCAATGTCTCTGAAAAAATTCTCTCTCGACAAGGCCACTGCTTTAAAATTCAATCTGAAATTAATTGACTTAGTCAGTGGCGTATTGACGCTGCACTCAACAATTGCACTAAAACCGGACTCAAAATCAGCCTTGTTTCCGTTTATGTCATCAAGAACTTCAAATTTGCTGTTTATAGTCTGTTGGAATGAGTATCCGATTCCATAGGTGAGATCCCAGCTGGTATTATCCTTACCTTGATAAGAATAGTGCTTCTGTCCCACAAACAATGTCTGGTAAAGAAAGAGTGGGTCAAAGAATCTTGTTGGATTGCCGTTGATTTGGCCTTTTCCTAGGGTCGTTTCCGCAGTTGTTTCAAGAAATAACCTAATCGCAGGTTTTTTTATAATAGAGACTGATGGTGTTACGGACAAAATAAATGCGTCCTGAAGTTTCTGGGGAGTCTGTCCAAAAATTTTGCTCTCTCCGTAAGTTGCAAACAAGGTAGTGCTTAAAAAGAATTTCTTTCCCACATACTCCATGTTAGCATTCATGGTACCCAGCCATTGCAGGTTTTTGGTGTGAGTGCCGTTAGCATTGGATTCACTATAGGACAAACCTAAGCTGGGATGAAACTGAAACCGTACTTTTTTTTCTTGATTTTCCTGATTGGCTGCAAAGGAGACGTTAAAAAACAGAACAAGAAGGCATGTAAGGATACCGACTTTTGACTGTGATTTCATAGTCCGAAGAGTTTTTAAGATAAAAAATCCCCTCTTGTTTAAGCTAGTTAATAAATTTAACTCGCTAAAAACATTTCTAATACTCTATAAAGTTATAATATTAAATTCGACAAATACAAGCTTTTCAACAAATATTTTTGTGAGTCAACACTCTGGCTATGAAAAGTGTTGATGACATTGATGTATAGAAACACTCGCTATTTATTTACCCTGCTTATTTCTTTTACAAAGGGCTCTGCTCTCTTTTTATCCGATTCGTTAACATAAAGGTCGGCAAGATTAGGAATGCCTCCTGCAAATCCTGCCACTATTCCTGTGTCGAAGTCATTTTTAACCAACGATGGTATTCCGGCTTCTTCTAACTCTTCCTTAAGAATATTAACTGTTATTGTGCTGCCTGTGAAAATTTTAACAATATCTTCTTCTTTTTTCATTCTCAATTTTTTTTATTTACTAAAGTTAACAAAAAAAATTATCAAAATGGTGTTTCACTGCCTGTGTAGCATTCAATTCCATTTGCTCGAAAAAGTGTCTGTATTTCAGTAAGGCTTCTCGCTTTATTGTGATTTTGAGCATCTTGTATAAAATAGGTGTCCCCCGAATAATTTTTATTTAACATTCTATACTTTTCGCGCCCTAAATGGTGCAGGGGTAGAATGTTTATTTCGTTACGGCCCGTCTCTTTTAGAAAAGCCGTTAATGAGTCAATATTCTCCTCAGTGTCGTTAAAGCCGGGAACGAGCGGCATACGGAAGATAACTCTTCCGGGAAACACTTTTGAAAGCATTCGTGCATTTTCAAGTATCTGTGAATTACCGCAACCAGTAGCTTTTTTGTGCTCAATACTGTCAAGATGTTTAATGTCGAAAAATATCCAGTCCAGATATGGAAGTATATCTGTAAAATTTTCCCATGGAACATTGCCACAGGTTTCAACGGCAGTGTGTATATATGCGCGATGACATTCCTGCAATATCTCTTTTGCAAAATCAATCTGCAAAAGCGGCTCGCCTCCTGTTAATGTAACACCTCCTCCACTGCCCCAGAACTGTCTGTCTCGCCTGATGATCTCCATAAGTCTAGCAGATGTAATTTTGTATCCACATAACTTAAGGGCATCGGTATAACACTCTTTTACACAATTATGAGTTTTACACACATTACATAGTTCGCTGGAAATTTTAAGATAACCATTCTCTATCTCTATTGCGTTATGCCTGCAGGCTGCTGCACAATTTCCACAGGCAATACATTTGGAAGAGTAATACATTAGCGACGGTAACGGACTTATTCCTTCAGGATTGGAGCACCATACACAGTTAAGCGGACACCCCTTCAGAAAAATAAGGGTCCTGCAGCCGGGACCATCATGAACTGAAAGACCCTGAATATCGAAAATATAGCCTTGTATACCCAAAATGCTATATGGTAAATTCCTTGCAGGTAACTGCATTCATCTCGGGGTAAGCATCATACCTGCCCATACATGTTCCAAGATCTTCGGAGGTAAATGAAAAATTTGAACAATGTCTGCATTTCTGTGCCTTTTCAAAATTTTCACAGCTGTTGTCGTCGGCATTTATGCTGCTTTTATCTCTTTTGCACATCCCCTTAAAGACATCGGTGGCAAGATAAAATTTACAATCGTAGTGTCTCATATATCAAATTTTTAGCCAATCTGTTCATATTCTGTGCGTGCAATAACTTCATCCTGAATTTGTTTACCCAGCTCCACCCAATACTGTGTAAAGCCGGCTACACGAACCATCAGACCCCGGTACTGCTCCGGATGTTGTTGCGCATCTCTTAGCATTCTGGAATCCACTACGTTAAACTGAACATGGAAAGCCCCTTTGCGAAGATATGCCTTTATCATCTCAAGAAACTTACGGGAACCCTCCCGGCCCATGACTACAGACGGATGAATCTTCATATTCAGCTGAGAATTCTGAGACTGTGAATGGTCGTAGCAGGTTGCAGAGTTAAATAGTGCATAAGGCCCGTTCCTGTCTGTTCCCGGATATGCCGATACCGACCCGTCGGCAAATGTGGTACCGCACAACCTTCCATCGGGTGTTGCCAGAGTCACGGCCCCCATTGGAGCATGTGTAGAGACAGAAATCTGACACGAATAGAGTGGATGGTCGTAAATCGAACGGTAATTTTCACACATGCTGCTGAACCATACCTGCCACTCACGGAAAATGGAGTCAACATACTTGTCGTCATTTCCGTACTTAGGGGCGTCCAGACACATCTTGTGAATTCTCAGCCAATCTTTGTAGTTTTCGGTTTTAACCTGGTCAATAAGGCTATAAGAGCCACTCTCCAGTGCCGAACGGTAGCCGAAATTTGATTCTATTGCAGACTTAAGCTGTGACAAAGTGATCGATTTTTCTTCAAATACATTTTTCTTTATAGATGCCAGTGAATTCACAAGGTTTACACCTCCGCATATTTCCACGTTGAATGTCCTGTTATACCTGCACCCCTTATTGCTGATATCCCTTCCTGTCTCCAGACAGTCCGGTTTTAGCATACTGTTGATAATAGAAGGCGAAACCTTCCCCCATATACTGTGCTGGATGTTGTTTGTAAGAGTTAGCAGTTCCACCGTGTGGCTGAAGAATGCCTTGAATATTGCCCAAATCTCCTCGTATGTCTCTAGTTTTGAACCATGTGCAGGATAGACCCTTATTCCTGTCCGTTTGTCCAGTCCGTCGAACAAAACAGCTTCAAGAACTTTGGGAAGTGAGATAAAATGAACGCCTACACTGGTGGCAGGGGCAGATCCGCCTGGAATGAACCACCTCTTTCCACCAAGATCAAGAGGCATCCAGCTCCCGGGAGATGTCTCAAGACAACCGCCAATGGACCAGGCTCTGGCCTCCTCAAGGTGCATGTCCTCTTTCCTGAAATTTTTCATCAGAAAGTCCATTGCAACCCTGTTACTAATCCATGCAGGATATCCTGTACCTATTTTTGTACACTCAACTCCCTTAAGCAAGAACTCTTCCGGCAATTTCTCGTCGAAAAGCAGGCTCAACGTAGGCTGAGGTGTATCACACGACATGGCGGACTCCAAAATAAGCATCTCTAGTTCATTTGCCGCACTCTCCCCCTCTTTGTCCAGCCCGCCAATACACAGGTTATTAAATGTATTCCCACTAAGAACCCCTCCAACAACTCCCATAGATGCGAAGCAATCCAGTTCTGTAAACTTCATGCGCATGCATTCAAGAAGCTCTGTAGTCCTCTCCTTAGTTATAATGCCTTTGTCCATATCCTGTTTCCAGAAAGGATAGAGAACCTGACCTACTCGCCCGGGTGAAAGGCCGGATATTGCATCTTCATTAAGCACCGCTACGTGGAAGATCCATACTAACTGAAGCGCATCGTGAAATGTACGGGGTTTTTCTGTCGAAAGCCATTCCAACCGTTCTGCAATATTGAGATACTCTTCTTTTTGATTCACTTCATTTTCAAGAGTAGCCATAAATCTGGCTTCGCTAGCATAGTTCATTATCCAGACCTGAAGACCCTCAAGCATTGTGTATACTGCTTTGTAAAAGTATAACCTCTCCATGTCCGGATATCCGGCTGAATGGTCTTGTTTCTCTTTACAAATGTTTTTTATCCCCTCAATTCCGTACTGCAGAGGGTAGTAATAATTAATGACCTCCCTGCCTTGGGGAAGAGTATAACCTGAGTCGAACATACAGATAACTGCACGCATTATCTCCTCTTTTGTACTATAACCTGGGACCAGTTGTTCATATTTATGGCCAACATCTTCTACCGATTTGTTGTACCATTTTTTTGCCGTTTTAATCAAAACCGGCATCTCTTCTTTCCGTAGTCCGAATTTACCGGCAATTGATATTATGTTGCCTACGCTTTTGGTTACATTGCCTCCGCCCTGCCCCATAGTGGTAACTTCGTCGGCACTTGCCTTGCCTGCCTTCTGAGCCTCCTTGTATAAGTCGTCTTCCTTTGAGAGAAAGAAAGCCTCAGACAACCAAGGCATTGGAAATGAACCTCGCAAATAAACAGCTTTTCTCATTGCAAGCAGTTCCCCTGGTAGAATGCATGGAGTCAGGTGACTGAAGCCCGATTTTAATGCTTCTGCTCTTCTTATTATTGGCACGTCACCTTCCAGCTCCTCCCACCTGCGAGTGTACCAATAGGGAAATTCCATAGATGCAGAGGACTTTGTGTCGAAATAAATCTGGCGTGCCTTTTCTACACGCGGTGTAGGATTTTTTTTAGCCTCCCTCGCTTGAACCTCCTCACGGGGCTTTGTTCCGTAATAATTGTAGATATTTTCTGCCATGACAATTATGTTATCCGGGCGCTGTTGATAATACAAATATACTGTTCTTTTTGAACTCTTCCTGAGCCTTTTTTAGGGAAATTTCCTGAAACCGGATTTTGTCGCCGGGTCTGAGTTGTGCCACCCTTGTAAGATCTACACTGGCAACATTTGCAATACGGGCATATCCTCCGGTTGTCTGACGGTCGGCCATTAGTATTATTGGCTGGCCATTGCCCGGGAGCTGTATGGTGCCGGGGGAGATTCCTGCAGAAATAATGTCGTGACCCCCGGGACGCCCTTCTCTTGTTTTGATTTGTATGGCCGGCCCGGATAGACGAATTCCCATTCTGTCGCTTTGTCCGGTAATCTGGTATTCAGAAGTGAGGAGTGTACGTATTCCATCAAAATCCAGCCTTTTTACCTCCGGACCCGGAATAATTCTTATTGGTTGTTCCGATTGATAATCCGGTATATAAAATTGCTGTTGGCTTTGCTGTCTGGCAATAATCCCACTTATGCCATATGTATCGGTTGTTCCAAGTGGGATTCTGTCTCCTGCAACCAAAGCACGACCGTTCAGCCCTCCAATTTTTGCACGCAGATATGTCGAACGGCTCCCCATCACCAACGGGACATCCAAACCTCCGGCGAACGCTATATATGCCCGGCAACCATAGCCCAGAGCGGAAAATGTAAGTCTGTCTCCCCCATTGACGCTGAGGTCAGTATACATGGGAACTGCCTTGCCATTGACAAAAGGGGTCATACCCGCCCCGCAAACCGAGAAAACGGTGTCTGCCGAAAAAAATATTTCCGGACCAATAAGGGTAGCTTCAATGGCAGCAGCTCCGGGTTCGTTTCCGACTATGATATTGGCAAGCTGTAGCGAATAAACATCCATCGCACCCGAAACAGGCATTCCGAAACGTTGGTAGCCAACCCTTCCGCAATCCTGAATGGTGCTGAGCAATCCCGCTTTTTCAATAATTATTTCGCTCATCTCAGATCGTTTTTAGCATGTACCTCCCATTTTCCACCTCAGCTTTTATTACATTGTACTCTGTCTCTGTTACAGGCACAAATCGAAGAGTGTCACCCATGTTGAACAGAAACTCGGGTTTTCTATGTGCATCAAACAGTTTCAGAGGGGTCTGCCCTATCAGCTGCCACCCTCCCGGGCTCTCGATTGGATAGATTCCGGTCTGTTGGTCGGCAATCCCCACTGCTCCTTCTGGTATTTTAAGACGTGGAGTCTGCTTGCGAGGCATAGCAATCCTTTGGTCCATTCCGCCCAGGTAGCAGAACCCCGGTGTGAAGCCAAGCATATAAACAAGATAGCTTGCAGATGAGTGAATCTTTATAATATCATGGGCCGACAACTTATTATGTGTTGCAACATCTTCAAGGTCTGGCCCGTACACGCCACCATAAGTAACAGGAACAAGGATGGTTTTCGTTTCGCTCATGGCCGTTTCCTCTTTACCAGCCACAAGAGGAACTAATGCCTCTTTAAGTTTATCAAAACCTGTAATTGCCGTATCGTAGCAGATCATCAGTTCGTTGTAGGAGGGAATAAAGTCGGTTATACCAGATATATTTTCCTTTTCAATTCTTGCAAGTAAGGCTGTAATAGTCCGGTTAATCTCAACCGAAATCTCACTCCCTGCCTTTATGATAATTGCGGAATCGCCCGCTGGCAAGAATTCTGCGCCGCAGTATGAGGTATTCATTTGTATATGTGCACTTTAAAAGTCACTAAAATTCTTTTTTAGTTTCTTGTTTTGTTACTTGCTTATTATCTGATTGTTACCACTTATTGCGGCGCAGAATTCCACCGCCACCTCGTTGTCGCCATGAACACATATAGTATCGGCCTGTATTGGTATAATCTTACCGTTCACAGTCTCAACCACATTTTCCTTAACCATCCTGATAACCCGGTCAATCATCACCTTGGTGTCATGAATAACCGCTCCCGGAATGTTCCGCGAAACAAGAGATCCGTCGTCGTTATACGCCCTGTCGGCAAAAACCTCAGAAGCATATGCCAACCCAACCTTTTTGGCGGCATTTATCAACTCCGACTGCGATAACCCAACTAAAATGAGCGAGCTGTCAATATCTCTGACTGCCTTGGCTATAACCATCGCCATATCAAAATCTGACGCAGCTGAATTGTACATCGCTCCGTGAGGCTTCACGTGCCTGAGTCTGCCACCCAGGGTTACGGTCATGCTTTTCAGTGCACCAACCTGATAAAGAATAGAAGCCCTCAGCTCATCGGGAGTAAGAGTCATTGGCTGACGACCAAAATTTTTAAGGTCGTGATAACCTGGGTGGGCTCCTATTGAAACCCCATGTTTCAAAGCAAGCCGGATTGTTTTTTCAATTGTCAGGGGATCACCCCCATGAAAGCCGCAGGCGATATTGGCCGATGTAATGTATGGCATGACAGCCTCATCGTTGCCAACAATGTTGCCACCATAGCTTTCGCCCATATCGCAGTTTATGTCTATTTTCATATTGCTGAATATCATATCGTCAAAAAAACATAGAATCGTCAAAATATTCCAAAAACATGGAAAAGGCTTCGCAACCCCAATCCAAGAGCAACAAGTACAACCAGAATACCAATCGCATTTGATAGTAAAGAGTTGGTATTAGTTCCCATAACTTTTTTACTGTTCACTACCCAGAGCAGGTAGATTGCAATCACCGGCAATAATATCCCGTTGGCAGCCTGAGCAAAAATTATTGCCTCGATAGGTTTGAAGCCTATAACAGAAAATGTTACACCGGTTAAAAGAATCAGTATCCATACGGCCCTGAACTTCCACGATTTGAGGTCCTTTTTCCATCCTAGTATTCCTGAGGTTGCATAAGCAGCAGCCAAAGGGGCGGTTATGGACGAAGATATCCCTGCGGCGAATAATCCTGCTCCTATGAAGTACTTGGCCCAGCTGCCCAGTACTGGTTCCAGCTGTACCCCAAGATCAGAACCGTTTTTTAGAATGAAGTCCGTTCCGAAAAATGCAACTGCCGATGTTATGATAATGGCAATGGATATCAGTCCGCCAAGGATTACAGAAACCGAAATATCAAGACGTGCTTCGGGCAAATCGTCGGCATTTTTCCACCTCTCCTGTACTGCTGACGCATGAAGAAACAGATTGTATGGCACTACCGTGGTTCCAATCAGGCCGACCAAAGCGAGAAGCGACCCGCTTGGTATTGTAGGGACAAACATACCTTTGAGAATGTCGGCCCATGGCGGTGAGATTACCAGGGCCGTTGTAAGGAAAGTGAGACTCATAAGAATTACCAGCCCAATCAACACTCTTTCAATTAGTTTATAACTCCCTAAATATAGAATGATAAAGGTTACAACCCCTATTATAATTGACCAGAAGCTAATATTGAATCCGGATTCCATAGTGAGCGATTGCATTCCAAGTGAAGCACCTAGCAGATTTCCGGTTTCAAAGGCAGCATTTCCTAATGCTATTGCAGAAATAACCAGTATAGCTGTTACCACTTTAACCACCGGATTCGAAAAATGTTTTCTCAGGGCCTCTCCCAGACCCTGTCTTGTAACAATACCCAGACGTGCCGACATCTCCTGCAAAACTATTGTTGCAATAATTGAAAAAACCAAGCCCCAGAGAAGAGCATAGCCAAACTTAGCTCCTGCAAGCGAACATGTTGTTATAGTACCCGGACCGATAAAAGCTGCCGTAACCAGCGCACCCGGCCCAAATTTGAAGCGAAGCGGTTTTTTCATAGTCTGCCATTTGAAATTTCTCACTAAAGATATGAAGAAAATCCATTGTAAAAATAGAGTGGCTACAAGATTCGTAATCCCATTATTTGCACTAATTTTGGGATTATAATCCCATATTTATATGTATAATTTGGATTATACCAAAAAGAGGTATAAATTCGAGCAAATTTTGCATTATGATCGAGCGAGAATTACAGTCAGTTATAGAAGGCAAGCTGTTCAAGGGAAAAGCAATAATTATCATGGGTCCGCGTCAGGTTGGTAAAACTACTCTTTTAAACCAACTTTCAGAAAAAATTAAGACTCCAATACTTGTACTTAACTGCGATGAACCTGAAGTAAGGGAGTTGCTCACGGATGCCAACTCCGTAAAATTGCAGTTATTAATTGGAAGTCATAAAATTGTAATGATTGACGAAGCTCAAAGAGTAAAAAATATTGGATTAACCCTGAAGCTTATCATTGATAATTTTAAAGATGTTCAGTTAATTGTAACTGGATCATCCTCTCTAGAACTTGGAAACGAGATTAATGAACCCCTGACAGGACGCAAATTTGAGTACACTCTTTTCCCACTATCATCTAAAGAGTTGATAAAAGAAAAAGGGTTTCTGACTGAAAAACAAATGTTTGAATCTAGAATAATTTATGGTTCTTATCCCGATGTAATTAATAGTCCTCAGGATTCTAAAGAATTGTTAATGAATATAGCCGAGAGCTATTTGTACAAAGATCTTCTTTCTCTGCAGGATATCCGCAAACCTGCTCTTCTGGAGAAACTTTTAATTGCGCTGGCTCTACAGATAGGTAGCGAAGTCTCTTATAATGAGGTTGCTCAAACGATACATTCAGATCATAAAACAGTCGAAAAATATATAGATCTGTTGGAAAAGTGCTTTGTAATCTTTCGTTTAAACGCGTTTAGCAGAAACCTTAGAACGGAACTGAAAAAAAGCAAGAAAATATATTTTTGCGATAATGGGATCAGGAATGCTGTACTTCAAAATTTCTCGCCCCTCTCATTGAGGGCAGATGTTGGAGCTCTTTGGGAAAATTATTTTATAAGCGAACGGTTAAAGAGTAACAATTACTCTATCCGTTTTGTAAATAGCTACTTTTGGCGTACAACTCAACAGCAGGAGATCGATCTTATAGAAGAGGCTGATGGACAGATTTCTGCTTATGAAATGAAGTGGAACGAGAATAAAACAAATTCTTTCCCTCAGAGTTTTCTTAAGTCATATAACATAAAAGAGGCAGTTACAGTAACGCCAAAGAATTACCTGGACTTCTTGTAGAGAAGAATCTACTTTGCCAGTTTGTGGTCATTTGCGAAAATGTCCAGTATTCTCTTGTCGTTTCGTTTGTCCGGTATTGCCGCTCCGAATGATGGCCCCGGATAACCAAGTTTGACAGCCATTTCGCCTTTCATACCAACCATTATTGGATCTGTTACAACCCAGTCACAGCTGCATGAAGAATAACAGGGCCAGAAGTATCCTGTGTAGACTATCTCGTTGTTTGCCTTTACAGCAAAAGGCACTCCAAATACCGAGTGCTTGATATTATTGATTGCAGTCTTTGCCTTGTCTGAAATTTTAAATACGTATTTACTTGAGTCATACGATAAAAACTCGGAATATTCTATTATGGGTGTTGCCTTCGTAACAACAGTGGATTCGTCAATCTTGTTTGTGTTTCCTACTGTTTTATACGACTCCAGCAGATAAAGTTCCACATAGCCGGTAACCGGACCTGTAGTTTCGATTTTTTTGCAGCTAATTGCAAAGAAACTGATGATTGCAATCAAAGACATCTCAATAAATGAGAATAAGAAGAGTTTCCGTATCATATAAAAAACAATTAGTCGGCTTTATTGACGCTGGAGCCGCCAGTCAGCCTTAATGACAGTTGTGGATTTCCCTTGTAACGCACTCTTGTTCCACCCGATCCGTCAACTTCAAGACTTTCGCTAACATTAAGCTCTGCCGAGGCACCGCCTGACATGTCGGCGCGGCATTTTCTTGATTCAAGCGCGAAGTGTTTGTGGTCACTGCCACCCGATGAGCTGATTGATAAATATTCAGCAACTCCCTCTATCTCTGAGCGCGACCCTCCCGACATGCTTAAGTCAAGGGAACCAAGCTGAACTTTACCAAAGACCTTACCTCCACCGCTCAGGCTAACTTCCAGTTCGTCTGCGTTCCAGCCGTTGTCCAGGTTAATGCGACCACCGCCGCTCGAAGAAATTCTGTCAAGATTTTTGCACGAAAGGTGAATTTTAACGTTCGGCCTGCCGGAAAAATTTATGCCGTTTTCTCTGTAAATCTCAAGAGTTTTTCCCTCAATATCCACAATAATATAGTTCTGGATATTTTCGTAAGTTTCAATACTCAGGCTTGAAACTGAGTCCTGAGTAAGAATAAGTTCAAACCCACTGGCGACAGAAACATTATCGAATTCACCAATATTAATTTTCTTAGCTATATAGTCACCGGAAGGATGAACAGAGACAAAGCCCACATAGGAGCATGATGATACTGCCATACTTAATAATGCAGCAAAAAAGAAAATTTGTTTTTTCATAGGAAAATTTTTAGTAAAAAATGATGTTTCAATGTAATTTAGACGTAATAATCCTCAAAAAGGTTGCATCGTTTTTAAAAAATGTCAATTTGCTGTTTCCAAAAATTCAATCAGTTTGGCGATGTCATTCTGATCTTCGTACTTTACCCTGTTTTCCCTTACAAATGAATTGAATAAAACCTTCTTCTTATTGTAGAAATTCTTTATTTGCTGCATGCTCAGAAACCTGTGTAGTTCCCCGTTTTTCTTTATCAGATAATGCGTCCTTGGTTTTGTTGTATAACCATCCGGAAGTTCCATGTTATACAACAATCCTCCAACATTAATAGAAGATAATGATATTGACGCTGCTGTATGTGATACCCCTCCATATGCCGCTGGTTTTCCGGGAGGTATTACACTGCATGTATACTCTGCATATAGCTCGCAGCTGCTTGCCGTATCCTTGGCATTAAGGTACAGCAACTCAACAAACTTATCGTTAAGAACTACAAATTTCCTTCCCTCTATAACCACAGAATCTATAAGTCCTATTTCCGATTTCCCTATCGCCAGTATCTGGTTTTTCTCGTCGAACAACATCTCCTCAGTAATCGAATTATAATTGAGCATATACTTATCGCTGACTCCGCTTTTCATATATACAACGCCCGGCTTGAAGTGTTGAAAGACATAATGGAATATAAAGACATTCTTGTTTTGCGCATAACCTGTCGCAAACAACAAACTTAAAGTCAAAATAAATAATAACCGTTTCATGGTAATATGTTTTAGTTTTGTTTTTCTTTTGCTTTTCGGTAGAATTCGGGAAAGTTGCCCCCTGTATTCTCCAACATTTTTTCGAATTCAGGTACTGTTTCGTAATAGGTGCTGACCGGCACAAAAAAGGCGTTGTTCAGACTGATTTTATTCCCTTTTGCATTATTTCGACTAAATAAATCTGATTCAATGCCCCTTAGCAGAGAATCCTTTTTTTGTCTCATCTTCTGTATATCTGCGCTATAATCAGAATAAATCTCCTTCAACCGGAAGCGGGCAGCAAGCATTTTAGCATTGTAAAGATCCTGCGCCTGCCACATTTTAAAAGCCTCCCCAATTAAAGAGTCCCTTTCGGACGATTGAATAAAAGCCGACGATCTTAGCCAACGCAAAACCCCGGCCCGCTCCACACAAACCGCAAAGCCCTCGTTGAATTGCGAATCACCCTTTACATAAAGCTGTTGATGAGCCAGTTCATGAATTATAAGACCGGCCAGGCTTATAGGGTCCCTTTGCAAATGAGTGCTCAACACAGGATCGTTGTACCAACCCAAAGTAGAATATGCACCTATTGGAGAGACATATACATCAAAACCCTCTTTCTCCATTTTTGCAGCAAACCGGAGGGCTGCCTTTTGTGAAAAATAGCCTCTGTAAACAACACATCCTGCTACAGGGAAACACCATGTTTTTGGTTCCACCGAAAATTCGGGTGCACAATAGACGTTCCATCCAAGATGCTCTCCCTTAATTTCAGAATAGAGAGTATAACTCTTGTTAGCCGGCAGCCCCAACTCTCTTGAGGCAAACTCCCGAATATCCAGAACCATTCGCAGTTTATCCCTCGATACACTATCCAGCTGGTTTTTCCTTAGTATTTTTTCTATAGGAACCCTCGCTCCCATTACACGGAAGTGACCAGCTGCAGCTTGTGAAAGATAACACATATTTGTGCATCCGCTGAGTGCCGTTAACAGAAATATAGATAAAACTAAAATAAGGCTGAGCTTCATATTCGTAAAGTTAATTACTTTATTTATTCATTTGCAACGAAATGACACCATTTATCATCTATAGTATAGTATCACTCATACATATTACTTAATTATAACTTTTTAATTCTTGTATTTATGAAGACAGGCAGAATAATTTTAGTTACGCTCTCATTAGCCACTCTTTTTTTAACCGGATGTATAAAAGAGGCATTGCTTCTAGACAAGCTACGGGGGGAGTGGGAAATAGACAAAGAAGAGTATCTGGTTACAACAAATGCCGATGTTACCTTTTTAGATTTTTATTCAAAACCATGGATCGGAACTGTTACGGTTAATGGTGTAGAACAGGATTTCACTGACAATCGTCTATCAACATCTATACACCCAACTTTTCGTTTAACTCCGGACATATATCTGCTTTTCTCAGGGTCACTTGCAAAGCTGGCTTACAAATATAAAATATATGAATCTTCAATAAACTGGAACATTATTAAAACCGGAATTATCAACACAGAGTTGACTTTCACTACAACAGACAACAATATAGTTAATATCAAAATAGACTTAAAGGCACCGATGACTACATTGAAGAAAGGTGTCGAGTATCCGATATGGGACAACAGGTGGTTTCAGGAGCAAGCCGTTAATGATCTGAAATTTCTCTCCCCCACCCGAATTTCAGGCTATATTGCATTGGGTGATATCATGTTCTCTTTCACCGGCACATGGTCCGCCAGTTCATCGAAAATAACCCTTAAAATGAAGCCGGAATATTTTAATGACAAAACAGTACAGACCCACAATTATTTCTGTAATGGTCAAGAACTTACCCTGTTCAAAAACATCGATTACTATAAAACCGAACTTGAAGGAGCAATTCCTTTAGACAAAATTGCTTCTGTCAAACAGATAATCCGTTATAAAAGAAAGAATTAGTCTGGATTAAAACATTAAGATCCATACCGGTTTATTCTCCCTTAAGTATAAAATATTTTATTGCATCACTTATGGCTTTATCAATAGGCTGATAAGTAACATGTAGATCTGCAACAGATTTTTTATTGGAATAGAAATTACTTATACAAAGAATCTTCATATTGCCCGGACTAATACTGGTTTTAATATGGAAAATCCTGATAATGTCTCCTATGAATCCTAAAAACAACAATACAAAAGCTGGAATTTTTATCATCAGCGGGTTCCGTTTTGTCTGGGTGTTCAATTTTTCAAAAAACTCCCTATAGCTAAGGTTTTCATTTGCCAAAAGGTATTTTTCACCATTTATACCTTGCGACAAGCTTTTAATAATTCCATCTGCCACATCTGCAACGTGAACAAAGTTCTTTCCTCCCGGAGGATAAAATATTACAGGCTTCTTCCAGAACATAGTGATTATCTTTCCTGAACCTGGCTTTGAGTCATACGCTCCCAGCATGAATGTTGGATTGACAATAATAACATCCGTCCTATGATTGTTTGCCAGCAGATAGTTTTCGGCCTCTCTTTTACTTTGTGCGTACAAAGAGTTGTCAAAAGGAGCCCTGATACTGGCAAGTTCCGAACCTGAATAACCATGGAAATCATCTCCCCTTTTCCTGGAACCGTATCCCAAGGTGTTAGCAGTGCTTACGAATATGAATTTCTTGATACTACACCTTACTGCTGCTTCAAACAGGAGAACCGTTGCCGCGTAATTGATTTCGCGATAATCTGAATATCTGAGCAAGTTCTGACTCGTTTCCGCAGCAACGTGAACAATATAATCGCAATCCATCAGAACCGGGACCAACTTTTCAACAGAATCGTCTGTTAGACCACCCTCCACCAACTCCAGGTTTTTGCTTACAGAGCCATGATATTTTGCTCTGTTTCTGACCAATCCTATTACGTAGAAGCCTCTTTCTAGTAATATATTAACCAGATTTGTCCCAAGCAGACCATTAGCTCCAGTCACAAAGATTTTTTCCATCTGTTATGTCCAATAATTTAACAATTGATTACTTCCCTTTTTATTGCCCTTGTCATCATGGGTAACCTTATCCAAATAGGAAGCAGGTGTAACATTAACCAACTAAAATAGTTGACCATGATTACAGTATCTCGGTTAAACAGTTGTGTAATACAATATTTTGCCACTTTCTCCGGTTCCAGAAGGGTCAGCTTTCCCAAAAATCCCTGTTTTTCAATCCGGCTGGTAATCTCGTCATTCGTCTTCATAGCACCCGGATTTACAACACTCACAAACACATTTGTATCTTTCAACTCTTCGTAAAGTCCACGAGAAAACGAATGGACAAATGATTTTGATGCAGGATAAACGGTTTTGTAACCGATAGGCGAAAAGGCCGCCATACTGGAAACATTAAGAATATAAGACTTTGGTTGTCTCATAAGATTGTGCAAAAGCTGATGAGAAAGAATTGATGTTGCAACTACATTCAATTGCATGATATTATTAATGTAATTTACATCTGCATCAATGAACCTCTTACTCCCTCCCATTCCGGCATTATTTATCAGAAGATTAACAGAAAAATTCCGGTTGATCCATTCCGACAACATAAGGACATTTTCATTAACTGTAAGATCTGTTTCGTAATAGTGAGCTTTAACATTGTACTCCTTGCCTATTTCTTCGGCCAATTCTGCAAGATTCTGGTTGGGAAGGCTAACCAGAATTAAATTAATATCCCTTCTAGCCAGCTCAAAGGAAAATGCTTTTCCCAGCCCCTGACTGGCACCTGTGACAACTGCAAATAGCTCTTTTGAATTTAAATCATCTGACTCTGACATTTTTTCTAATTTTTCTTTTGCTGATATTAATGTTTACAAAGCAAAAGTATAGGGCAAGCCTGGAAGAAATGTTCAGAATTATAAGGTAGAACTCCTTTTTTTGAATTCAGACGGAGTTTGTCCGGTTATTTTCTTGAAAGTTGTATTAAACGATGTCTTGGAATTGAATCCCGACTCATAAGCGATACCCAGAATGGAAAGATTGTCCTTTTTGTGATCCAAAAGTAATTTTTTGGCCTCCTCTACCCTGAATTTATTGATGAAATGGAAAAAATTCCCGTTAAAACCGGTATTGATCACATACGACAATTGATGAGGTGTGACTGAGAGTAATTCTGACAACTTTATCAGATTCAACTCGCTGTCCAGATAGGGTCTGTTAAGTTGCATAACATCATTGATCCGCCGGACAATTTCAGCCAGATCTTCGTCCGTCATAAGTTTCCTTTTGGTTCCGGATACAAACTCCTGCTGATTTATAGAAATCAGTTCTCGCCTGTGTTTTTCGTCTACCGGGTAAATTTCCTTTTGTTTCAATGAATAATAGGCAATAAAGAAAATAACAGTCAGTATGAATAAATTGAGCTGAAAATTAAGGTCTGCAGTGTAATAGATTATATTATAGCCGCTTATTACTATACACATTATTGCTGTCAGAACAATAATGTACTCAAGCCAGTTGAGATTTATCCCTTTTGTATCGGAAGAGAATAACAAGATCTTCTTTTGATGATTCCGTATAGCGAGGTATGAAATACCGGTATATAACATGGCTTGAAAAAGAATAATAGCTAAAATCAATATCCTGATTACCTCCTTATTCTTCCAGTCTCCATAATATTCAATTGAAATAGCTATAAAATAGATAGCAGGCAATATCGCATATATTAGGTCTTTGAGTCGAAATTTGTACAGGGGATTTGTGAAGAGAATGACACTGAAAAAGAATATCGGGGGCGAAAGAAACTGAATAAAACGCACAATGAGAACGATATTGCCGCTTGCAGCTTTCATATCTGCAAGCAGCAATATCTCTTCCATCCAAAAGGATGCCCAGATGAGGAAAGTGACTCCAAGCCAAAAGTTGGCCCTTTTGTTGACCTTTAACGGATTCGCAAATTTTAGGAAAGAGAGAGTTATAAGCGATCCGAAAATCAGCATTATTACTATCTGACCCATCTTTTTATCCTGATTTTTAAATTTTCTGCCATTATATATACCACGGGAACTATAATCAGCGAGAGTAGCATTGAGCTGGTCATTCCTCCAATCA